>ENA-OPZM01000103-OPZM01000103.1-human-gut-metagenome-genome-assembly--contig:-NODE-103-length-35360-cov-4.374989_pt1 | contig 35360 bp, 35 predicted proteins | sample MGYA00242478_ERZ504493 | MGnify/ENA primary metagenome ERZ504493 (study PRJEB26092, sample SAMD00036227) | human gut metagenome | host: Homo sapiens | study: EMG produced TPA metagenomics assembly of... | reverse complement strand
AGAGGGCAGGAGAGTACGGAAGATTTTGTAACAGAGGAAACAACAGAGGATACAGCAGCAGTGACAGAAGCAGCGGCAGACGAGACAGAGGATATCCAGCAGGAAGATACAGAAGCTGTTGAGAATCTGGATGAGACAGCAGAGGAAGCAGATCCGTTCTCTACAGGAGAAGAGGATTTTACAGAAGGCGATGAAGTGGCAGAAGCATTTTCCGATTCTGACCAGCTGACAGGCGAGTATCAGTATGTATATGCAGGACTTACCTGGGGTGAGTACTGGGCAGCTGAAGGCGTCTATGCAGCTGGAGATACAAGCTCTTCAGAAGAGAAGGATTCACATAGTGAGTTTGATACAGGAGCTTTTGATACAGTAACAAGAGCAACTGCAAATCATGGACTCCACAGAGGAAGCTATCAGACAGAAGCTACGATCATTGCTGAAGACGGAACCAGATTCGATATATCCTACTGGGAGGATAAAGGAAGCACACTTTATCTTACAGACGGTTCCAAGGTAAAATGGAACAGAGGCAGTATAACAACAGAAGATGGAAAAACCTATACGATGGATCATTATGAGATATATGGTCTGAAATATGTTCCGGTAGCAGTTAAGACCGCAGATTTGCAGATTTCTGCAAAAAGTATAATGTCGTACAGGATGGAGCTATGCTCTCCGGAGGATACAGTGAAAACAATCTCCAGTATTATAAAGGCCTTGTGGCAGACGTAAATGCACAGACAAATGGTCTGAAATATGCGGAGAAAAATGGTGACGGCTTTACATTTACAGCAAGAAAATCAGACGGAACAGCTTCCGGTATCAAGGATCAGGCGTTAAAAACAGCAACAGGGATCAAGCCGAGTGTAAAAGCAGCAAGCGGAAGCTACGGCGAATTCCTCCGTGTGGATCTCAATGGAAATTATGGCGATCTTGGTGCAAATATGCAGGCTGTACGCTGGGATTATTATGGAGATGATTCCACATATACAAAATGCCTCGCTTCTTATGGAACCAAGTTTGCCGCAGATAACTGGATGCATAAAGCAATGGGAATCCAGCTTGGACTTACAAAATCTGCACGCTGCAAGCTTCCGGGAGGAACAGACGGAACAGGATACTGGAAACTGACAGTGTATGCTCTTGGATATAATGACTATACCTACAGCTTCCAGGCAACTGCAGAGAATATCGTAAATCCTACAATGGAGCCGACTGATTTTACAAGTCTTAAAACGGAAGTGGAAGCTGCAAAAGCTCTGGCAGAGAAGGATTACACAATTGCAACCTGGAAGTCCTTTGCCGGTGAGCTTCAGGAAGCAGAAGACATTCTTGCAAAAACAGATGCAAGTCAGGCTGAGGTAAATGAAGCACTTGAACATCTTCAGGGAGCAGAGAAAGAGCTTCAGAAGGTAACAGTTACACTTGATAAGACAGCAGCTGCTGTATATATAGGAAAAAACGACGACTCTTAAGGCAACAACAAATGACAGCGATGCAGCAGTAACATTTAAGTCCGGCAACACAAAGGTTGCAACAGTAAGCAGCAAGGGTGTTGTTAAAGGCGTAAAAGCCGGAACAGCAGTTATCACAGCAAAGGTAGGAAATGCCACAGCAACCTGCAAGGTAACAGTAAAAGCTTCTACAATTAAATTTGCAAAGGCCTCCGTAACGATCTACAAAGGAAAAACAGCAACTGTAAAAGCAACTGCAACACCATCTGCAACTGTAAAATACACAAGCAGCAACACAAAGGTTGCAACCGTAAACAGCAAAACAGGTGTTGTAAAAGGAATCAAAGCAGGAACCGTTACGATTACAGCAAAGGCAGGAGCCCTGAAGACAACCTGCAAAGTAGTTGTCAAGAATCCTGCATTCAGTCTTGTAAAATCTTCTGCAACGATCAAAAAAGGTAAAACAACAACCATCAGATCCAAAGCAGCACCTGCAGGCAAGGTTACATATACAAGCAGCAATAAAAAAGTTGCAGCTGTAAACAGCAAGGGTGTTGTAAAGGGAATCAAAAAAGGTAAAGCAACGATCACAGTGAAATGCAACGGAATTACAAAGAAATTTGTGGTAACTGTTAAATAATGCAACTGTTTAGCAAAGAGTAAGAACAACCTCTGCCGCAGACCCTTTTATGTCTGCGGCAGAGGTCTGCTCATTTCTACAGCAATCCGGAAAATCACCTGGAATGCGATACAGAGCATATGCCTGACGGGAAGCCGCATAGAAAGAGGGGAGAACAAGTATCCATGGAAAAAGAGTTAAAAGATAAAAAACCAGCCGAAAATGGCACACCCAAGGTGCCCTGGACGAAAATGATCCCTGCAGCAGCTGTGATTGCGGCGCTTGCGTTTTCGGGCATAAAGGCGAAGGGATCCGAGGAATCAACGGAAGCAGTACAGAAAGCAGAGACAACCGTGATGTCTGCTTCGGAGTTGGAAAAATATCTCGGATATGAAGAAGGAAATACTGTTTCTGACAGCACATCTGCCTCAGATAAGAAAAACAGTACATCAAAGAAAAGCTCATCAAAGAAAAGTGCGAAAAAAACAGCAGCAAAAAAAAGTTCTGGTACGAGAACGGTTTCAGAATCAGCAAAAAGCAATGCCGGTGCGGCAGGACAGGGTTCTACCAGACCCCGGTAGCGGCAGTTCCGGCCAATGGCTATAAAGATGGAGTATATGAAGGATCTGGAACCGGATTCGGTGGTACGATCCGTGTACAGGTAACAGTCAGCGGAGGAAAGATCGCAGCCATTGATATTCTGGATGCATCTGGCGAGACTGCATCTTATTTTGCGTCAGCTCAGGGTGTGATCAGCAGGATGATCGCCGGAAATACACCGAATGTAGATGCAGTAAGTGGAGCAACCTATTCCTCCAACGGAATCATCCAGCAGTTCAGAATGCGCTCTCCCAGGCAGCGGCAGATGGAAGTAGCCAGCAGGTCACCCCTGCACCTGTAGTAACGGCTGTACCAACTATGACACCATCACCGTCACCTACAAAAAAACCATCTTCTGCAAAGGAGCCGGAAGATCCGGACAGTCCGAAAAAATATCTGGACGGTAAATATACAGCTTCGGCAAAGGGCTTCAATGGAGACGTGAAAGTAATTGTGACCATCAAGGATGGAGTGATCGAAGCTCTGAAACAGGAAAATACGGACACGGAGCAGTTTTTTGAAAGAGCATGGAGCGTGCTGGAAAAACAGATCATAGGCACAGATTCTGTGATGATATTGATGCAGTCAGCGGAGCAACCTATTCTTCCAACGGAATTCTGAATGCTGTAAAAAAAGCTCTCAAAGAAGCGGTCAATCCGGAGTATGGAAAGAAACCCACACCAACTCCGATAAAGAAACCGATACCAAAGCCAACAGCCACACCGAAACCTGCGGCAACGCCGAAACCAACAGCCACACCGAAGCCAACAGAGACACCGGCAGCAACCCCGACGCCGGAGCCAGACGACCCGGATGTGACGCCGGTTCCTGAAAAACCCAATGTAACTCCAACACCAGGGACAGATGAGCCGGATGCCACGCCGGAGCCAACGGAAGCACCGGAACCGGTGGGAATGTACAGAGATGGAACGTATACGGGATCAGCTTTTGGATATGGAGGAAAAACATATCTGACAATCACGATCTCAGGAGGCCAGATCGTATCCATTGAGCAGACAAATCAGGATACACCGGAATTTTTTGATCCTGCATGGAGCATGATCTATTCTCAGATCATGGCAAACCAGTCGGCAGATGGAATTGATACTGTCAGCGGAGCCACATATTCATCCGAAGGGATCCTGGACGCTGCACAAAAGGCTCTTGCCCAGGCGAAGAATTAACCGGGTGAACGTTGGAACAGCTATAAACATCTGAATCTAAGCCAATAATAAGAGATGAAAGAAACCTCTGGACTTCTGATTTTTTTTGAAGTTCAGAGGTTTTTTGCCATGTTTCTGAAATTGTTTCTATAAATCGATAAAAAAATAACAGGAATGTATACAGAATAATATTGGAAATATCAGAAAATAAAAGCGGTTTAAATAATTTGAAATGCAAATTGGCAGGGATTAACCTGAGAAATACAATAAAATTTTTATTGCACAGGGCAATGTTTTATGTTATGTTTGAATATGTGTAATTAAAGTTGTTATTTAAATGACAAACAACGCTGAAAGGAGAACAAATATGAGCAGTAAAATTACGATCATCGGAGCAGGAAGCGTGGGTTCAACTATCGCCTACACCTTATCACAGAAGAGCATTGCCTCAGAAATTGTCCTGATCGATATCAACAGGCAGAAGGCAGAGGGCGAGGTCATGGATATTGACCAGGGAACCAGCTTCCGTGAACCGATCTCCATTGTGGCAGGAGATTATCCGGATGCGGCTGATTCTGACATTGTGATCATCACTTCCGGCATTGCCAGAAAACCGGGACAGACACGTATCGAGCTGACACAGACCAATGTCAACATTATGAAGAGCATCACTCCGGAGATCGTAAAGGTGGCTCCAAAAGCGCTTTATATCATTGTAAGCAACCCATGTGATATCATGACCTACGCATTTGCAAAAATTTCCGGTCTTCCAGAGAACCAGATCCTTGGTTCCGGAACCGCCCTGGATACGGCCCGTCTCCGCTGCAGACTTTCCCAGCACTACGGCGTATCTGAGAAAAACATCCACGCCTATGTATTCGGAGAGCATGGAGATACTTCCTTTGTACCGTGGTCCAGAGCCTTTGTTGCAGGTGCGACCCTTGATGAATTTGACAAGATCGTTCATGAGGATCAGAAAGATATGCAGCCACTTGACAGAGAAGAGGTTCTGGAGTATGTTCATACTTCAGGATCAACTGTGATCGCCAAGAAGGGTGCTACATTTTATGCGGTAGCCGTATCTGTTTGCAGACTTTGCTCGCTTCTTCTTGCTGCATCTGATACAATAGTCAGTGTATCAACCATGCTTCACGGAGAGTACGGTGTTGAAGACGTATGTCTTAGTACCATGGCTTCTATCGGACCGGAAGGTGTAAAACGTATCGTTCGTGTTCCGCTGACCGAGGAGGAGACAGAGAAGCTTCATGCAAGCGCCAATGCTCTGAAGGACGTGATCGCACAGATTGATCTTTGATAAATGTCAGAAGCTGTGTAAAGAGGAAAATGCAGCCTCAGGCAAATTTGAAACAACGGGAGAAAGATAAAAATGGATATTATTCAGGTAATTACCAGAGAATTGAACGTTGAGAAATGGCAGGTTGAGGCAGCAGTTAAGCTGATCGATGAAGGCTGCACCATTCCTTTTATTTCCAGATACCGTAAGGAAGCAACCGGTACACTGAACGACGAACAGCTTCGTAATCTTAATGAGAGACTTACCTATTTAAGAAATCTTGAGGATAAAAAGGCTCAGGTTCTGGGCAGCATCGAGGAGCAGGGCAAGCTGACTCCGGAGCTGAAGAAACAGATCGAGGCAGCGCAGACACTTGTTGTGGTAGAGGATCTTTACCGTCCGTACCGCCCGAAGCGCCGTACACGTGCCATCATCGCCAGGGAAAAAGGTCTGGGACCTCTGGCCGACATCATTCTTCTCCAGATGACGAAGAAACCTCTTGAAGAAGAGGCAAAAGCATTTCTTTCTGAGGAAAAAGAAGTCAAAACTGTGGAAGAGGCCATCAGTGGTGCCAGAGATATCATTGCGGAGCACATTTCCGATGAAGCAGATTATCGTATCAGCATCCGTAAGAGAACAATGGATAAGGGAACTATATGCTCTAATGCGAGAGATGAGAAGGAGCAGTCTGTATACGAGATGTATTATGACTTTGAAGAGCCGGTGAAAAAGCTTGCAGGTCATCGTGTCCTTGCTCTGAACCGTGGTGAGAAAGAGAAATTCCTTACTGTGAAGATCCTTGCACCTGAGGAAGAGATCATCCGTTATCTTGAAAAACAGGTGATCGTCCGCGCTAATCCATACACTACACCTGTTCTGAAAGAAGCCATTGAGGACAGCTATAAACGTCTCATCGGACCGGCTATTGAGCGTGAGATCCGGAGCGCCCTTACAGAGGCAGCAGAGGACGGTGCCATCCATGTCTTTGGCAAAAATCTGGAGCAGCTTCTCATGCAGCCTCCAATCGCAGGACAGGTAGTTCTTGGCTGGGACCCTGCCTTCCGTACCGGATGCAAGCTGGCAGTGGTAGATCCGACCGGAAAGGTTCTGGATACCACAGTTATTTATCCCACAGCACCAACCAATGAGACCAAGATCCGTGCCGCAAAGGAAACCCTGAAAAAGCTTATCAGCAAATATCATGTGACACTGATCTCTGTAGGAAACGGAACGGCATCCAGAGAATCCGAGCAGATCATCGTGGAGCTTCTTAAGGAAATTCCGGAAAAGGTCCAGTATGTCATCACCAACGAGGCAGGTGCTTCTGTATATTCCGCAAGCAAGCTTGCCACGGAAGAATTCCCGAATTTCGATGTTGGACAGAGAAGCGCCGCATCCATCGCAAGACGTGTACAGGATCCGCTTGCAGAGCTTGTAAAGATCGATCCGAAATCCATTGGTGTCGGTCAGTATCAGCATGATATGAACCAGAAGAAGCTGGGAGAAGCCCTTAACGGTGTTGTGGAAGATTGTGTAAACAAGGTCGGAGTGGATCTGAATACGGCATCTGCCTCCCTACTGGAGTATATTTCCGGAATCAGTAAGGCCATCGCAAAGAATATCGTAGCCTACCGTGAGGAAAACGGTCGTTTCCAGACAAGAAGAGAGCTTCTTAAGGTTGCTAAGCTTGGTCCGAAAGCCTTTGAGCAGTGTGCAGGTTTCACACGGATCACAGGAGGCAAAAATCCTCTGGACGCAACCAGTGTCCATCCGGAAAGCTATGACGCAGCAAAAAAACTCCTGGAAAAGCTAGGCTACACACCGGAAGATGTGGCAGAGCGCAAGCTTTCCGGTATTTCCGGACAGATCCGCGATTACGGAAAACTGGCAAAGGAGCTGGAGATCGGAGAGCCAACCTTACGTGATATCGTAAAGGAACTGGAAAAACCTGCCAGAGATCCACGTGACGAGATGCCGAAACCGATTCTCCGTACTGATGTACTGGACATGAAGGATCTGAAAGAGGGCATGGTTCTTAAGGAACTGTCCGCAATGTTATTGACTTCGGCGCTTTTGTGGATATCGGTGTGCATCAGGATGGTCTGGTCCATATTTCTGAGATGAGCGAGAAATTCATCAAACATCCGCTGGAAGCAGTCAGTGTGGGAGATATTGTGGATGTCCGTGTTCTTGGTGTTGATATGAAGAAAAAACGTATCAGCCTTTCCATGAAGGGAATTAATAAATAAAGAAAAAACCCGAGACATACCGCGCGAATTTATGCGATCAGCATAATTCTGTGCATCGCCAGGCGTGTTACTGAGAACGAAGTGAAAAGTAACGTATATTCTGCAGCATTCTGCGGCGGATTACCGGACAGAAATACAATAAAGCTATAACCTATAACAGAATTACAGCAGTGGTTTATACCCTATACTTTATAAAACCGGAGAAATCAGGTTTACAGGGAAAAACTACTGCTGTATTATTATATTGCCAGATGCGGATTATAGGGAATGTTTACATCAGGAATACATAGATCGATCCGCATATGTATATCGAATGATCGATCAGACAGGGGGGATTATATTTGGATAGTACTGTACAGACCGTGCAGGAGGTCGGAAATCAGGTAAACCAGTACAGGCAGATGTTTGAAAATTATCTGCCGGACATCACAAAATTCGGAATCAAGGTTGTTCTGGCTATCGTTGCTTTCTGGGTAGGAAGCACGGTAATTAAATGGATCGTAAAGTTTGTGAGGAAATCACTGACAAAATCCAGGCTGGATACAGGAGCGGCACAGTTTATGTCCTCACTGGTCAAGATCGTACTTTACATACTCCTGATCTTTAATATATCCACAAGCTTTGGAGTAAAGGAATCATCTCTGGCAGCACTTCTTGGAACTGCAGGTGTTACTATGGGTCTTGCCCTCCAGGGCGGACTTGCCAATCTGGCAGGAGGTATGATGCTTCTTCTGTTCAAGCCTTTCCAAGTAGGGGATTACATCATCGTTAACGGACAGGACGGAAGCGAGGGAACGGTAGCCAAGGTCGAGATTTGTTATACAACGCTGTTATCCATTGATAACAAGCACATCGTGATCCCGAACGGTACTCTTTCCAATGCGACCATCACCAACGTAACAGCAAGGGATCAGCGAAGGCTGGAGATCAAAGTGGGAATCTCTTACAATGCAGATATCCAGAAGGCCAAGGATATCCTGGAAGATATCCTCACCGAAGATCCGGATACAAGAGAAGACGAAGAGATGGTGGTATTTGTAGACGAGCTGGCAGAAAGCTCTGTGATCATGGGCTTTCGTGTCTGGGTAGCTACCGACGCTACTGGGCAGCCAGATGGAGATTGAACCAGAGGATCAAGGAAGATTTTGATTATTATGGAATTGATATTCCTTATAATCAGCTGGATGTGCATATCCATAAATAATATAAAGCCCTTTCACATGGCAGAGAATATGAAAATTATTGACAAACCAGTGCCGGGGTGTAATAATACCCCACAGAGATAGTATTTGGACTCAAAACTATACTCTGGCTGAAATCACTGGAATCTTATATAAAAATAGCCAGCCGGAACCCGGGACCGGGAACGGACGGATATATGAAAATTATAAAAGATTATGAAAGATACGAGCTTGTATTAATGACATAAATTATGTGAATGCTTTTTATGTACAAAAAACAGGACTCAATATACAGGGAATCAATCAGAAGCGTTTTAGGGTCGAAGTGTGCCCCGAGACGCTTTTTTATTAAATACGGAAGCGGATGCTTTTATCCACTTGAAAGTTATTCCCTGCAGGAAAGGACTTATATAAGATGACAATAGAGATGTTAAAAGGAAAGATCCACAGAGCAACCGTTGTTCAGGCGGAACTGGATTATGTAGGAAGTATCACTGTGGATGAGGAACTGCTGGAAGCTGCCGGGATACTGGAATATGAGAAGGTTCAGATCGTAGATGTCAACAACGGCAGCCGTTTCGAGACATACACCATTTGCGGAGAACGCGGAAGTGGTATGATCTGCCTGAATGGAGCAGCAGCAAGATGTGTGAGTACCGGTGACAAGATCATCATCATGCTTACGCACAGTACGAGCAGGAAGAAGCCCGTACCACAAGCCTGCAGTTGTATTTGTAGATGAAGAGAACAGAATCAGCAGAGTGACTAATTATGAGAAACACGGACTGCTGAAGGATATGGCCTGACGCAGATCAGAAATACAATAAGACGAAGGTGAATTCAGAAAAGAGGCTATCTCGAATCTATAAAGAAAACCGGTTCCGGAACCGGAAAAGAGGAGAGCACAATGCAGGTAACAAAAACAGTAGAAGAAACAAGAAAACAGATCAAAGCGTGGAAAAAAGAAGGAAAAACAGTAGGCCTTGTGCCAACCATGGGATTTCTCCATGAGGGACACGCAAGCCTGATCAAAAAATGCAGAGAGCAGAATGATATCGTAGTGGTATCCGATTTCGTCAATCCTACACAGTTCGGTCCTACCGAAGACCTGGAAGCCTATCCGAGAGACTTTGAGCGTGACAGCAAGCTCTGCGAAAGCCTGGGAGCGGACCTGATCTTCTGCCCGGAGCCTTCCGAGATGTATCATGATCCCCACGCATTTGTAAGTATAGATACTCTGTCAGAGACACTTTGCGGAAAAACACGTCCGATCCATTTCAAAGGTGTGTGTACCGTTGTGACCAAGCTGTTCCATATTGTGGCACCGGACAGAGCATATTTCGGACAGAAAGACGCACAGCAGCTGGCCATCATCCGCAAGATGGTGAGTGATCTGAACTTCGATATTGAGATCGTAGGCTGTCCGATCATCCGTGAGGAGGACGGACTTGCAAAATCCTCCAGAAATACATATTTAAGCCCTGAAGAGAGAAAAGCAGCTCTTTGCCTGTCAAAGGCAGTAAAAGCCGGACAGGAAGCCATTCACGCAGGAATCCCGGCAGAAGAGCTTCTCGGAAAAATGCGGGCAGTGATCGAAGCAGTGCCTCTGGCAAAGATTGATTATGTATCCATGGTAGATGCACTTACCATCAGCCGGTGGAAAAAGCTGACCGCAGCGTTCTTGTAGCAATGGCTGTTTACATCGGAAAAACAAGACTGATCGACAACTTTAGCTACGAGGTGTAATGTATGGGGAAAATTTTAAAGAAAATCGGAATCATCAGCAGCCTTGCATCCAGATATATCGGGATCATTATCATCGCTTTTTCCTGCCTGGCTTTTTTCTGGCGTGACGGATTTTCCTGGATGACGAACTATACGTCTGTATTTCTGGGAGTGATCATGTTTGGTATGGGTCTGACCATAAAACTGGATGACTTCCGGGCAATTTTTTCCAGACCCAAAGAAGTGGTGATCGGTGCAGTGGCTCAGTATACCATTATGCCGGTGATCGCCTGGCTTCTGTGTAAAGTGATGAACCTTCCGGCAGATCTGGCACTGGGAGTGATCCTGGTGGGATGCTGTCCGGGCGGAACAGCCAGCAATGTGATCACCTATATCGCAGGAGGTGATGTGGCGCTTTCTGTGGGAATGACCATAGTTTCCACACTGGCAGCACCGTTGATGACACCGTTTCTTGTATATGTTCTGGCAGGAGTGGGTGGAAGTATCCTTCTGGGCTATGGTGATTTCTGTGGTAAAGGTAATTCTGATCCCGGTTCTCCTGGGAGTTTTTCTCCGGAGCCTTGCGGGAGAGCATGTGGATAAGGTATCCGATGTTATGCCGCTGGTGTCGGTTGTAGCTATTGTTATGATCATCGGAGGAATTGTGGCTGTAAATGCAGAGAAGATCGTAAGCTGTGGAGTTCTGGTGCTTGGAGTAGTGGTGATCCACAATTTCTGTGGTATGATGCTGGGCTTTCTGGCTGCAAAAATCTTCCATGTGGAGTATTCCAGAACAACAGCTATAGCTATAGAGGTAGGCATGCAGAACAGTGGCCTTGCTGTCTCACTGGCAGCAGCTAATTTTGCAGCCAATCCGCTTGCAACACTTCCGGGCGCGATCTTCAGTGTATGGCACAATATTGCGGGCTCCATTTTTGCGGGGATCCGCCGTGCAGGTGCAGAACGTCAGACAGAACTAGGGAGCAGTATATTGGCAGAAGAAAGATAAAAAGTTAGAAGAATACTGAAGAAAATTCGAAATATCGTTTATAAAGAAGCCTGGTGGCGTATGGGATAATCTGTACGTTGCCGGGCTTTTTGCGTTGTGGATTTGAAAATAGCATGTTAGACTGGAAATATAAATCGCAGATATAATACGGGCTCAGGAAAGGAGCTTGTGAACATTAAACATTGTAAAAGAGGACACTGCAATGAAATGTGATGATTTGATACAGGAATTGAATACATGGGAGTATGATGAGAAGATATACCGGGAATACTACTTTATGAAAAAAACTCCCGAAAAAGTTAAAGATTTTGTGAAAAGCCATTCTGATCACGAACTGGAAGTAGGATGGGTGCTGAATCCAGAATTACTGAATCAGCATGCAGGTGAAGATGAATTTATTTCTGAAAAATATAATGTAAGTCTTGTAAAGCATCCCCGTTATCTGCCGGTGTTTTATCATGAACATGATTTTTTTGAAATCATATATGTTCTGTCAGGAACCTGTACTAATTCCTTCCGGGATTCCACAGAGAAACTGACAGCAGGAGACCTGTGCCTGCTTGCACCTAATGTCAGACATGGAATTTTGGCAGTGGAGGATGACAGCATCATTCTGAATATCCTGATCCGCCGCAGCACATTTATGGATATCTTTTATAATACAGTCCGTGATAAGACTCAGATTTCCGGTTTCTTTGTAGGAAATCTATATTCCAGAGAAAAAATACGCTACCTTCTTTTCCATACGAAGAATGATATAGTTATCCGCAATTACATTCTGGACATGTATAGGGAACAGAAAACCGGCGACAGTTTTTCGGACAGGATCATCTGTAGCATCCTTACATTGTTTTTTTGTGGAGCTGACCAGACGCCACGGGAAAAAAGTAAGCATACCGGATAACAGAAGAGAACGGACGGAGCAGGAATCCGAAATGCTTGCTTATATGATGAGAAACTGCAGTACAGTAACTTTAAATGAACTTGCAGAGAAATTTCATTTTTCTGTACCATATTGTTCAAAACTGATCAAATCTATCTCCGGAAAAACTTTCTCTAATCTTCTCACAGAGATCCGTCTACAGCAAGGCGAACAGCTTCTTCTCTGCAGCCAGCTCAGCGTAGAAGATATCAGTGACAGGATAGGGTATAAAAATCCGGAAAGTTTTATCCGTGCATTTCGCCGCTTATACAATGATACACCAAGCCAATACAGAAGAAAGAATAAATAAAGTCAATTAAATTGATTATTTTAAACCATGGAAGCAGTTCCGATATTCCGCTATGATGTAGGTAAATAAAAAATATCAATGCAGAATAAAAAAGGAGGAAGCCAGTATGAAATATAATGATACTTATTCTATGATCGGAGCTATGATTAACCAGGGATTTGAAGTTGAGTTTAAGAAAGAACGGGAGAAAAAAGAAAAACGCCGCAGATTTTTACGGAAATTGATCGTCATGATATCTCGATTAAAGAAAAGTTCGGGAAATATTACGGAGAATATGTCTAACAGTGCCGGTAAATGCAGATGTGACGCACATACGATATGTGCATGCGCTGTCGATTGTGGAGACAGAGTGTGATAATCTGGTACAACCAATAGACACAAGTCACATTATGTCGAAAGAAAAAGTCATAAAATGCAGAAATGCGGTTTACAAATTTTAGCCGGTATACTATAATAATCACATGGACGAACAGACGTCCCCAACATATGAAAACAGGGGGGCCCGCTGAAGCGAGCTGAGAGTAGACTGTAAATGTCTTGACCCATAACCTGATTTGGATAATGCCAACGTAGGGACATATGCACGAAGGATTCTTAAAGACACAGAAGATCAGAGAGTACAGAAGAGATCAGAAGTACAGAAGATTTTCATTAAGTACGTAAGATTAAGAGCCGGTTGCCGTGATGCGTGTGCGTTGCAGCAGCCGGTTTTTTGTTGTATAAACACAAAGAATTTACAGAGGGATACCCTATAACTATCTGCCGGGAACAGAACTTCCGACAGTAGTGACAGATTTTCCAGATTTGGATACAAAATGAAAGGAGTTTTTTTACATGAGAAATTACAGTACACAGATGGAGGCTGCCCGTAAAGGCATCATCACACCTGAGCTTGAAATCGTAGCTAAGAAGGAACGCATGACAACAGAGGAACTGCTTCCGCTGGTAGCCTCCGGTAAGGTGGCTATCTGTGCAAATAAAAATCACAAATGTATCGATCCGGAGGGCGTAGGCTCCATGCTCCGCACCAAGATCAATGTAAACCTTGGTGTATCCAGAGACTGCAAGGATTACGACGTGGAGATGCAGAAGGTTATGGAAGCTGTAAACATGGGCGCTCATGCCATCATGGATCTTTCTTCCCACGGAAATACCATTCCGTTCCGACGCAAGCTGACATCCGAGTGTCCAGCCATGATCGGAACCGTTCCGGTTTATGACTCTGTTATCCACTATCAGAGAGATCTTGATACACTGACAGCCAAGGATTTTATCGATGTAGTAAGACTCCATGCACAGGATGGTGTTGACTTTGTAACTCTTCATTGTGGAATCACAAGAAAGACCATCGATCAGATCCGTAACCACAAGAGAAAAATGAATATCGTTTCCAGAGGAGGATCTCTTGTATTTGCATGGATGTGCATGACAGGTGAGGAGAATCCGTTCTATGAATACTACGACGAGATCCTGGATATCTGCCGCGAGTATGATGTGACCATCTCTCTTGGTGATGCCTGCCGTCCGGGATGTCTGGCTGATGCAACAGATGTATGCCAGATCGAGGAACTTGTACGTCTTGGCGAGCTGACCAAACGTGCATGGGAAAAAGACGTCCAGGTTATGGTCGAGGGACCGGGACATGTGCCGCTTGATCAGGTTGAGGCAAATATGAAAGTACAGCAGTCCATCTGTCAGGGCGCACCGTTCTATGTATTAGGACCTATCGTAACTGACGTTGCACCGGGATATGACCACATCACATCCGCGATCGGCGGCGCAGTAGCAGCTATGTCCGGAGCAGCATTCCTCTGTTATGTAACACCGGCAGAGCACCTTGCACTTCCGAATCTTGAAGACGTAAAACAGGGAATCATGCATCCAAGATCGCAGCACATGCAGCAGACATTGCCAAAGGTGTCCGCGGTGCCCGTGAGATCGATGACAAGATGGCAGATGCCAGAAGAAAGCTTGACTGGGAGGCACAGTGGGAATGCGCCATGGATCCAGAAACCGCAAAACGTATCTGGAACGAGCGCAAACCAGAGCATGATGATACCTGCTCCATGTGCGGTAAATTCTGTGCAGTACGAAGCATGAACAAGGCACTTGCAGGAGAGCATATCGATATTCTGTAAAAGAACGGAATGCAGATAAGCATGCAGCACAGTATAACTGTTTTCGGGATATTCAGCAGCCAGCCGGAGCGGATATATTATTTCGTTGCAGTATAATCAGTATAATATAGAAGAAACCGGAATATCAGAGCCGTCCATGTCTGTGGTAAAATATCACAACAGGGCGGCTCTTTTTCTGTGTATAAAATAAAAATATACATACAAAATATCGTCTATATGACGAAAAAATACATGTTCCATATGCAAAGTGCTCAATAATCCATGCAGAAGGATTGGATAATCCATGTATTTTTTTGTGTCCAAATTGTTAAAATAGCATCATCAAATAACGGAGAACGTCAAAATAAAGGAGGACGAAACATGAAAAGAAAGATGCTCAGCGTTCTGCTCTGTGCAGCGATGATGGGAACAACACTGGCAGGTGCAACAAGCGTACTTGCAGCTGACGACAAAGATTCCGACAGCAAATGGGAGTACAAAGAGGCTACTCTTACATTCCTGATCGATCCGGACACAGCATCATCCGGATATCAGGCAGTATTTGATCTCTGCGAGAAAGAGACAGGTATCCACATTGAGACAGAGCTTCGTGCATCAGGCGGTGACGGAGACAACCAGGTAAAAACAAGACTTGCATCCGGCGAGATGACAGATCTTTGCGGATACAACTCAGGAGCTAAACTCAATGAGCTTGATCCGGAGAACAACTTCATCGATATTTCCGGCGAAGAGTGGGCAAGCCGTCTTGACGATACATTCGCATCTGCAGTAAGTGCAGGTTCTGATTCCGCAGTATACGGTGTACCGCTTACCGCTTCCATGCTGGGATGCGTTCTTTACAACAAAGATCTTTATGAGCAGTATGATCTTGAGGTTCCGGACACATGGGAAGATTTCCTTAAGAACTGCGATACTCTGAAAGAGGCTGGTGAGACAGCAGTGATCGGATCTCTTGGAGATTCCTGGACCATTCAGGTTCCATACCTTGGAGATCACTACAATGTACTTGCAGCAGAGCCTGATTTCTCAGAGAAATTTGAAGCTGGCGAGGCAAAATACGCTACAACAGAGGCTGGTCTTGCAAGCTTCCAGAAACTTGCTGATCTTCAGGATTACTTCAATGATGACTACACAGCAACTACATATGCAGATGCATGCGATAAACTTGTAAATGGTGAGGGCGCACACTGGTTCATTCTTTCCCAGGCACTTTCCAGCATCTACGAGCTTTACGGAGATGATGTAAATAAGATCGGTGTTATGGGTGTTCCTGGAACAGATGCAGATAACCACGGAATCACAGTTTGGGAGCCAACTGCTATCTATGGAAATGCAAACAGCGATAAGAAAGATGATATCTTAAGATTCATGGAGTTCTACACATCTGATGAGGCACTGGATGCATTTACAGCTGCACAGAAACCGGACGGCCCATACTGCATCAAGGGCTATGAGCTTCCGGATGACGCATATGACGGAGTTAAAGAGGCTCAGGAGAAATATTTCGATGCAGGCAAAACAAGCGTTGCAATGGAGTTCCAGACATCTGTAAAGGGAACAAACTGCGAGTATATCTGCTCTGAGGTTGCAACCGGACAGTCTACAGCAGAGGAAGCTGCAAAGGCTTACGATGAGGACTGCAAGAAACAGGCTACACAGCTCGGACTTGACTGGAAATAAATGAATGTGTGTCGGCCGCCTGTGTTGCAGGCGGCCGATTTTACGGAACTGCATTTACAAAAAGCTGCCAGATATCTGGAAAAACGGAAAGGAAATAGAGCATGAACAAAAAGAAAATATATAGTTTATGGTTCCTCGTTCCGGCAGTTGCGATCTTTGTGATCTTTTTCATCATTCCGATGGTGACATCACTGTTTTTTAGCTTAACTGTATGGGACTTGAAATCATTTACATTCTGTGGCTTTGATAACTATAAAACGTTCTTCAGTGAGAGATCCTTAAGTATATCTGTAAGAAATACCCTGATCTACGCATTTCTTACAAGTGGACTGAAGGTGATCATTGCATTTTTCATTGCATTGTTCCTGACAAGTAAGATCAAAACAAAAGATTTCTTAAGATCTCTTGTATTTTTCCCGAATCTTGTCAGTGCAGTAGCCATCGGTATTATTTTTAAGGCACTGATGCATCCGAGCAAGGGTCTGTTCAATACACTTCTTGCAGCCATCGGAATTTCCGGACCGAACTGGCTTGGAGATACAAGCCTGGCACTGTTTTCTGTGATTGCAGTTGATGTGTGGAAAGGTGTCAGCATTTCCACAGTTATCTTTATTGCAGGTATTACTTCGATTGATTCCAGCTATTATGAGGCTGCTTCCATTGACGGTGCAACCCGCTGGCAGACGATCCGAAACATTGTAATGCCTCTGGTTCGTTCTTCAACAAATACTATCATCACACTTTCCCTGATCGGCGGGCTTCGCTGCTTTGACCTGATCTGGGCTATGACAAAGGGTGGTCCTGGATTTGCAACTGACGTACTTGCATCGGTTGTTTACAAGCAGTACGCAGCAGGCTTCTTCGGTCTGTCTACAGCAGGAAACGTTATCATGTTTGCGGTAATTGCGATCATCGCATTCCCACTTCAGAAGTTCCTTAACAGCAGGGAGGTGTACAACTAAAATGAAAAAACAGAAAAGAATTACCTTATTAGGAGACATCCTCGGATGTGTTTTCGGTATTCTCATTTTTGCAGTACCGTTTCTCTTCATGCTGATCAATGCACTGAAGGACAGAAAAGAAGCAAATCTTCTGAGACTCTCCCTTCCGACGGAGTGGATGTGGAGCAACTTCAAAGAAGTATTTTCCGCAAACAATTATCAGATCATCACAGCATTTAAGAACAGTATCATCCTCACGATAGGCTCCCTGATCGTGTTGATCATTGTAGGCTCCATGGCAGGCTATGTTCTTCAGAGAAGATCTGACAGACCTGTAAAGATCGTGGATACACTTGTTATGACAGGTCTTATGATCCCTCCTGCGATCCTTCCTACCATCTGGGTTATGCAGGGACTTCATATTTATAAAACCATGTTTGGTATGATCATGGTTGAGACAGCACTTCAGATTCCATTTACCATTATGCTTTATAAGGGATTTATGAATACGATCCCGGTAGAGCTTGAAGAGGCCGGATATATTGACGGTTGTACGAGAAACAATCTGTTTGTAAAGATTATTTTCCCTCTTTTGAAACCGGTTACTTCCACAATCATTATCCTGAATGCGGTAACGATCTTCAATGACTTTACAAACCCGCTGTATTTCCTTCCCGGAAATGACAACGTAACAGTTCAGCTTACTCTTTACAACTTCATGGGAAGATATTCCAGTTCCTACAATCTGCTGTTTGCAGATGTACTGCTTATCACCATTCCGATGCTGATCCTCTTCCTGTTCTTCAACAAGAAGATTGTAGATGGTATGGTAGCCGGAGCTGTCAAAGGCTGATGCAAAACAGGTTACCAAATATGCAAGATCAGTTTTGTATGGTAAGATTTAAGATGCCGTGCAACTGGGAAAAACAGATACTCTGCTGTACAGGCGGGGTATCTGTTTATTACTATATACAGATGAAATGCGAGGTGTTCTTATGAAATTCCGTACAAAACTGATCTTAGGTTTTTCTGTTGTAATATTTTTTATATCAACAATTTTGGGGATAGTCTGCTATAACTATAATTTTAGAAGGCTGTCAGAAAAAGCAGCGCAAAATTTGAAATTATATTCCAGGCAGACTGCTTCTAATGTTGACTTTACCATAGATTCCATGAAGCATGTGACAGACTATATCCTGTCGGACCAGGATATGCTCAATGCGATGAAAACGCTTCCGAAGTATTATGAAAACGGCAGTTTTAGTGTCGGCAGGACAATAGTGCACAATGACCTTTTGGATGCGTTGAATTCAGGACTTGCTATGTATTATATCAACAGAAATTTTTACAGAGTGATTATTTTTAATGAATTCGGAGATGTGGCATCCAGTACCAATACCGGTTCCAAGCTTACCAATAAGGCAAGAAATACATCCAACATCAAATGGCTGGATTCAGCAGACAGAATGCACGGTAAACCGATCCTGATAGCACCACATATGGATGGCTGGGGAATCCGGGAAAGCGAGGAAGTTTTTTCTCTGGCCAGAAAAGTACAGGGCGGAGATTTCGGATATATTGAAGTTCAGTATGCTACGGATGAACTGAAGGATATATTTGAGATTCCGGATTCCGATATTAAAGTTGTGGCGTTTCTTCCGGGAGGAGAAGTATTGTATCAGTCTGAGGGATTGACTGGCGATCTGGTAAGCTACATGAAGAAGCATCCGGAAGTAACAAAAATGGATTCCATTACCGTTTCTTCAGACACGAGCATGTGGGCATCGGCATCAGAAGTGTCCGATAATTACGGGATCCGGGTGGTTGCACTGGAGAAAAAGACGGAGATCGTTGCGGGCATGAAGGAAGCGGTGATGATCGCACTGGGAATGGCTGTCGGCTGTTTTGTGATCTCTATGGGAGTGGTGATCTTTATTGCAAGCAGGCTTTCCAAGCCACTTACTGCACTGAAGGATCAGATGGAAAATACCGGGCTCGAGAATCTGGATGCAGAGCTTGCAGTTCCGGATACAGATGATGAAGTGCAGGCAGTAGGAATCGCATACCAGAACCTGATGCGTCGACTGAACGAATCCATTGTAAAGGAAAAACGAATGTCTATTCTGCAGCTTCAGGCTCAGTTTGATACCCTTCAGGCTCAGGTTAATCCGCATTTTCTCTATAATGTACTGAATGTGATATCGAGCAGAGGCATTATGGACGGTGATGAGGAAATCTGTGAGATATGCGGCTGTCTGGCAGCCATGCTCCGATATTCCACAAACACAAAGGAGAGATACGCAACGGTAGAAAAAAGAGCTGGAGTATCTTGAGCGTTATATTTTTCTGCTGAAATCCAGGTATGAGCATCGCCTGGAAGTGGAAGTAGACTGTGAGGAATCCGTAAAACATGAACAGCTTCCCAAGATTGTGCTGCAGCAGCTGGTGGAGAACAGCATACAGCATGGATATAATAACAGCAAAAATATCATGAAAATTTATGTACGTGGCTGGCGGGATGAAACCGGCTGGTACTTTGAAGTACGGGATAACGGACAGGGTGCCACAGATGAAGTATGTGAAGAGTTAAAACAAAAAATGAAAAAAATCCGGAAAAAGATCATGTCCAGAGGAAGCAGCATAGAGATGGAAATCGGAGGTATGGGACTGGCGAATACCTATGCCAGAATGTTCCTTCTGTACAATGGAAGAGCAGTATTCCGGATACGAAACCTTGAAGAAGGATTAAGCGTCATCATAGGAGTATCGGAAAAGGAGGTCGAAGCCGATGTATCAGGTGATGGTCGTTGATGATGAGCCGATGGCAGCCAGTCTGATCGTCAACATTATAAAACAGAAATACAACAAGTTCGAGATTATGGGAACTGCTTATAACGGTGAAGAAGCACTGGAGCTGATACAGGAAAAAGGAGAACCGGATATTTTGATCACAGATATCCAGATGCCGGTAATGAACGGATTGAAGCTTGTGGAAGAAACAAAAAAGCAATATCCCAATGTGATCAGTGTGATCGTCAGTGGATATCAGGAATTTGAGTATGCAAAACAGGCAATTGCTTTTGGGGTGTGTGATTATATCCTGAAACCGATCGTGCCCTCGGAATTTTCCAAACTGATCACCAGGATAGAAGAAAAGCTGAAACAAAAATATTACAAAGAACGAAATACACTGATACACAAGATGGTAAATGAAATTCCTGTGGATGAAAAAACACTTCGGAGATATTTTCAGTCAGAATGTTATTACGGGGCCATTGTAAGACTGAACGGACTTCCCAGTCGTTACGGGGAACGGGGGAAAAAGGAAGTCTTTTCAGACATCAATGAGATGATGATCGCATATGGACGTGACACTCAGGAGACACTGTATCTCTGTCCGGGAGAACTGGTCAGTGATGAGGATTATGAACAGATGATCAGGAGACGTATTGGAAAAGAACAGCCGGAAGCTGCATATGTGACGTCTGTGATCCGGCGGAGATCAGTTCCGGCAGCACAGATCGGAGAAATGATGCGAGAGCTTTACCGGAAGCTGGATTCTTCTATTATCCTTGGAAAAAATCAGACATTGCTCCTGGAGGAAACCGCATCGCAGGTTCAAGCTGGAAGACCGGGAAAGGATTACGAATATCTGGAATATCTGGAATATCTGGCTGGCAAACAGAAGTACGACCGGCTTCAGAAGGAAGTAGAAGCACTGATCAGCAGGTGGGTGCAGGAAGAACATCCTCAGCTGTGGATCGAAGGACGTGTGCGGCAGATAGGCTATCTGCTTCAGCGTTATGATGCAGGAAACCGGGATTACCGGGAGTCAGAATTTCTTATGGATGATATTTTTTCCACTGCAGAAAATGTGGAACAGCTTTGCAACGGGATTTCCGATATCTTTTTTAAGGATATAAAGGAAGATCTGGCATCCACACAGAAAACAGATACCGAAGAATATTTTGAGAGTGTGAAAGAATACATCCGAAAACACATGGCGGAACAGCTGTCTCTGCACAGTGTGAGCAAAGCAGTGGGAGTTTCCCAGACATATTTAAGCAGACTTTTCAGAAGGTATGAGGATGCATCTTTTAATACTTATCTGACAGCACTTCGCATGGAGAAGGCAAAGCTTCTTCTTCAGCGTGAAGAGAAGATGTATGTGAAAGATGTTGCGGAAAAGGTAGGATACAAAGATCAGTTTTATTTCAGTCGTATTTTTTATTCCTATACAGGAGTGAGACCATCAGAATATGTTGAGAAAGAAAATCATGGGATGATATAACAAAAATAATATTAATCTAAAATGGAGGGTTAAGGTATGCTGTATCATAATGGGGAAAAGCTTACAAAAGAGAAATTTCAGGATCCGGGAAGCGAGTACAGAGCGGCTCCGTTCTGGGCATGGAACTGTAAGATGACAGAAGCGGAGATCGACAATACTCTGGATGCTCTGAAGGAAATGGGAATGGGCGGCGGACATATCCACTGCCGCACAGGAATGGATAATCCTTACATGGGCGAAGAGTTTCTGGATCTGGTAAAATATTCCTGGAAAAAAAGCCTGGAAAAAAATATGCTGACCTGGCTGTATGATGAAGACCGCTGGCCATCCGGAGCAGGCGGCGGACTGGTAACAAGAGACCACAAATACAGGATCCGTTTTCTGCTTTTTACTCCGGAGTGCCAGGATGGAAAAGAGATTGAAAACAGCGAACTTCGTTCTTCCGGACAGGCGATCCGAAGCAATGAGCGTACATTCCTTGGAAGATATCAGGTACGGCTGGAGGATGGTTATCTTACAGAGTATGAAAAGATCGATGAGGATGCACCGCTGAAGGAGGGATTTCAGGAATGGTTTGCCTATCTTGAGGTGTCCGGTGATAATCCATGGTTTAACAATGAGGCGTATCTGAACACACTGGATAAAGAGGCAGTGGAGCGTTTTATCCAGGTAACCCACGAGAAGTATTATGAAAATCTGGGAGAGGAGTTTGGGAAAACCATTCCTGCCATCTTTACAGATGAGCCGCAGTTTTCCCATAAACAGTGCCTGGATTTTGCAGATGAGCGGATGGATGTGACCATTCCATATACCGATGATCTGGAAGAAACTTTCCGTGATGCATATGGACATAGCCTTCTTAAGCATCTTCCGGAACTGTTCTGGGAACTTCCGGGAGATGCAGTTTCCAGAATCCGTTATGAGTATCATGACCACATTGCGGAGCGTTTTGCAGAGGCTTTTGCGGATACTGTGGGAGGCTGGTGTAAGGAACATGGCATTGCCCTGACCGGACATATGATGGAGGAGCCGACTCTGGAAACACAGACAGCGGCCCTGGGAGAAGCCATGCGTTCCTATCGTTCCTTTGAGATCCCGGGAATTGATATGCTTTGTGACAGAAGAGAATTTTCTACTGCAAAGCAGGCAGAAAGTGCTGTGCACCAGTTTGGAAGAGAGGGAATGACAAGTGAACTTTATGGTGTTACAAACTGGGATTTTGATTTCCGGGGCCATAAGCTTCAGGGGGACTGGCAGGCAGCTCTTGGAGTAACGGTCCGTGTGCCGCATCTGACCTGGACCTCCATGGCAGGTGAGGCAAAACGTGATTATCCGGCTTCTATCAGCTACCAGTCACCGTGGTATAAAGAATATCCTCTTGTGGAGAATTATTTTGCAAGAGTCAATACAGCTCTCACAAGAGGCGTTCCGCATGTGAAGCTGGCAGTGATCCATCCGGTAGAGTCTTACTGGCTTTTCTGGGGACCGAAGGAGCAGACAGCACCAATCCGTGAGGAGATGGATGAAAACTTTATCCATATGATCGAATGGCTGCTTTATGGTACCGTTGATTTTGATTTTATTTCAGAGTCTCTGCTTCCGGATCTGAATCAGGGACAGGAAGAGGAAAAACTTCTGAAGGTGGGAGTAATGAAATATGATACAGTTCTCGTACCGAACTGCCTGACACTTCGAAGCTCTACCTTGGAGATTCTTGAGAAATTTAAGGAAAGAGGCGGCCGGGTGATCTTTGCAGGACAGCTTCCGAAATATGCGGATGCCAGTCCGTCAGACAGAGGTGCGAAGCTGGCAGAGAAGTGTGAGATTGTGTCATTCAGTAAGTACCGTCTGCTGGAGGCTGTGAAAGAGGCAAGAGATATCGAGGTACTTGAGGATGACGGTAAACCAGCTACAAACCTGATCTACCAGATGAGAGAAGAGGGAGAAAACCGCTGGCTGTTCCTGTGTCATGTAAACCGTACAGATAAGGTCTCCGATGCCTGTATCGTGATCAATGAACTGCAGGAGCGTAAGAAAAATCAGGATCTTCCAAGAGAAGAAAAACTCCGCATCCGTATCCGTGGATCCTGGAAGATGACGGTATATGATGCCATGACAGGTGAAATTTATCCGGTGAAAGCAGAGTACTATAAAGGGGACACTGTTCTGGAACGAAGCATGTTTGATCACGACAGTCTTCTTCTCTGGCTGGAGCCGGCTGGCACAGCATCCATGGTATCAAAAGAATTGCTTTCTGAAACAGATAATGCTGAGAATACTGAGAATGATTCTGCGAGTGAGGAGAAGAAATGTAGCTTCCAGCTGGATATTTCCGATCAGGTGGAGATTGTTCGCAATGAGCCGAATGTAAGTATTCTGGATCTGGCTGAATATGCGTTTGACGGTGGGGAGTGGCAGCCGGAGGAAGAGATTCTCCGCATTGACAATTTGTTCCGTGAGAAAATGGGATATCCGCTCCGCATGGAGCTTTTGCACAGCCGTGGACCAATGACAGAGAGGAAGGCTTTGAACATACTTTGTCCCTGCGATTCCATATTCATACAGAGGTTCTGTTGGAAGGGATTTTCCTTGCCATGGAAAATGACGGGAAAACCAGAATATTCTTGGATGAGAAAGCAGTGGAAAACCGTGCAGAGGGATGGTATACAGATCACTGTATCCGCAAAGTGCCGCTTCCGAAGATGGAATCCGGAGAGCATGAACTGGTTGTGGAGATCCCTTATAATTCCAAAGTGAATATCGAAGCAATGTTCCTGCTGGGAGAGTTTTCCGTGAAAGTTGTGGGAAGAGATCAGGTGCTGGATGCGGTGAGCCACAAGGCAGCCTTCAGTGATCTTACCGTTCAGGGTTATCCGTTCTACGGTGGAAATGTGACATATAAAATTCCATTTATCAGCAAAGGCGGAGAAGTAAATGTACGGGCAAATCTGTTCCGCGCACCGGTTATGAAGGCTTCTGTGGATGGAAAAGAAACGGGATATATTGCATTTTCTCCTTATGAGGTATCTCTTGGTGAACTGCCGTCAGGAGAGCATCTCCTGGAGCTGACTGTATTTGGAAATAGGGTGAATACCTTTGGAACCTTACACAACTGTGACCAGAAAGAAGACTGGTATGGACCAAATGCATGGAGGACAACCGGTGACCTCTGGTCCTATGAGTATCAGATAAAACCGTCAGGCCTTCTGAAAGCGCCGGTTTTTGTAGAGAAAAATTAAGGCTTGTAATTATAAAAAGAGCGCGTTATAATGAACCCATAAAAAAGAAAATTTCTTCGGGGCAGGGTGTGATTCCCTACCGGCGGTATAGTCCGCGACCCGCTTTGGCGGCTGATCTGGTGAGATTCCGGAACCGACAGTAAAGTCTGGATGAGAGAAGAACGCGCAGTATTTGAAGAACGTGCTCAGTGCCCCGGGAAGAAGCTCCCGGGGCTTTTTATGTGAAGAAATTTTTTTTCGCGTAAAGATTTCTTGTAGAAATTTTCTTTGAATATTTCTGAAGAAGGAGAGAGAGTTATGAGTGAACAGATATTACAGAGAGGAAATGCCGTGGAAAGAAGCAGAACAAGAACCATCGCGCAGGTAGCCATGCTTGGTGCTGTGGCAGGAGTATTGATGAATCTTGAGTTTCCGATTCCTTTTCTTGCACCGTCTTTTTATCAGCTTGATTTTTCCGAGGTACCGGTTATGGTAGGAACTTTTGCCATGGGACCTGTGGCAGGTATTCTGATCGAGCTTGTGAAGATCCTTGTACATCTTGTGACTAAGGGAACCATGACTGCCGGTGTTGGTGATGTTGCCAACTTCCTGTTTGGATGTGCCTATGTGGTACCGGCCGGCCTGATCTATCGTTTCCGTCATAAAAAGAGCAGAGTACATGCAGTTGCAGGTATGGCAGCAGGAACAGTTCTGACAGCGATCCTTGCATGCTTTGTCAATGCCTTTGTGCTGCTTCCGGCTTACGGTAAGGCTTTTGGAATGCCGATCGAGACTTTTATCCAGATGGGAAGCGCAGTACACAGTTCCGTAAACGGACTGCTTACCTTTGCACTGCTGATCATTGCACCGTTTAATATCTTTAAGTATGCACTGACATCTCTGATCGTGTTTGTAATTTATAAGAAGATCCGTGTTGTACTGAAGGGTGACTGATCATAAGCAGTTGCCGGAGGATGAAGAAAAGATCAGAAATTGGTGGTTTCAGATAAATATCTGAGAATGTGAGAAATGCCATGTAATATATTGCCGATGGGCAGTAAATTACATGGCATTTTTTATGTCAGGCGTTTTGTTCAGCAGCTTTCATGATTCCGAGCTCACGTCTCGCAAAAACAACGGCCAGTACAAATGCAGAGGTATCTGCAATTGGTCCTGCGTACATGACGCCATCGATTCCGAAGCAAATCGGGAAAATGACGATCAGTGGCAGCAGGAAGAGCACCTGTCTTGTAAGGGACATGATCACACCAAGTCTGGCTTTTCCAATGGAGGTAAAAAAGCCGGCGGACATAGGCTGGATTCCGTTGGCAAAGGTCATCAGCATGAAGATGCGGAGATATTTTTCTGCAAAATGAAAGTACAGGTCGCTGCCGTTTCCGAAGATGCCTACGATCTGATGTGGGAAGAACTGGAAGCAGATAAAAAATATGGTTGCGATCACAGTACATAAGATTACGGAATAGCGGTATGTCTGGCGCACGCGCTGTATTTTTCGGCACCGTAATTAAAGCCCCAGATGGCTGGGAGCCTGGGAGATTCCGATGCAGATGGCCATAAATACCTGGTTGACTTTGGAAATGATTCCTGCACAGGCGATCGGAATATCACTCCCGTAGGCTGAGAGTGCTCCGTAATGGCGAAGCGTATTGTTCATGACGATCTGCACTGCAGCAATGGCAACCTGATTGATACAGGATGCCATTCCCAGAGAAAAAATGGCAGACAGATTGCGTGCCTTAGGAATCAGCATGGAGCGGTCCAGGTACATTTTCCGAAGTCTGGAAAAATAAAAAATGATCAGAAGTCCGGATACGACCTGACCGATCACGGTTGCCCAGGCTGCACCTTTGATGCCCCAGCCGAATCCAAAGATGAAAAGTGGGTCCAGGATGGTGTTGATGACAGCACCAGCCAGGATACAGGTCATGGAATAGGTGGGACTCCTGTCTGCACGGACCAGGTGATTGCCGCCTGTGCTTAAAACGTAAAAGGGAAGTCCAATGGCGGTGATCCCCATGTAATCAATGGCATAGGGCATGACGTCCGGTGTTCCGCCGAAAAAATGAAGCAGTGGCTTCAGGAACAGAAGGACGATGACAGAGAGTATCGTACCGGAGATTATCAGCGAGGAAAGTCCGGTTCCTGCGATGGAGCTGGCTTTTTTTTCGTTTCCTGCGCCCATTTCCAGGTTGTAATTGGAGGCACTTCCGATTCCCAGGAGCAGTGCAGCAGCAGTAGAGATAATGGTTACGGGAAATGCGATATTTGTGGCGGCGTTTCCAAGCATTCCTACGCCCTGGCCGATAAAGATCTGGTCAACGATATTGTACAGAGCGCTGACCAGCATGCTGATGATGGCGGGAATGGCGAATTTGGTGATCAGGCTGCCTACAGGGGCGGTTCCCAGAGGGTTTTCGGCCTGGGCAGCATTGGTCTGGTTTTTCAATGTTTTTTCCTTCTTTCTTGTCTACAGTAGCTGTTTGGTAATGTAATAAGTAAATTTAAATTTTATAGCAGGGTATTTATTATAGCACTATTGTGAAGTGAGTGTAAGTATAAAAAATTGACCTTTGGTTTTGGATGGGATAAAATGTTTTTAGAAAAAATTTTCGGGAAGGAGTTTTTAAGGTGGGTAAGATCAACAGTGTGAAAAAACTTACAGATAATAAGTTTGTGAATCTTTATGGGGTGGATGCGACCAGTGTACATGATACGCCGGTTTCTTATTTTGTGGCTTCCAGGGCGAAGTGTGTGGAGGATTTGAAGCTTTCTACAGGGGAGAATCATCCGGATGGGGTGATCATTTACAGTATTTGTGGAGAGCAGAGGGATAAGGTTGTGCTGATCCGTCAGTATCGGTATACGATCGGCGGGTATATTTATGAGTTTCCGGCGGGACTTGTGGAGCCTGGGGAGGATTTCCATGAGGGTGCTGTGCGGGAGATGTTTGAGGAGACCGGGTTGAAGCTGGAGCCGATCAAGGTTGCGGAGCTTTTGAGAAGCCGTATTTTACGACGATTGGGATGACGGATGAATCCTGTGCTACGGTTTATGGGTATGCCAGTGGGCAGGTTAGTAAGGCTGCTCAGGAGGATAGTGAGGAGATCGAGGTTGTGATTGCGGACAGAGATGAAGTGCGAAGAATTTTGAAGGAGGAGAGGGTTGCTATTATGTGTGCTTATATGTTGATGCACTTTTTGAAGGATGAGGAGCCGTTTGGGTTCCTTGGGGAGATTTAAATGATGGAAGGGGACGCCAGCGAGGGGCTTCTTTCCAGACTGGGGCTTCGTCGGGGGCTGGCTTCTAAGGTGCCGGAATTCTGCTAAAAGCGCTTCAAATAATCTCGAACTCGCGTCTGAAGCCGCTCAAACAGCGAGATTTTTTGAAGCAACGCAGATTTCCGCCACCTAAGAATCAGATCCCCTCCTGCAGAGTCAGTCTGGAAAGAAGCCCCTCACTGGCTGTGCGTTGGCCGTGAGACGTGTTAAATCTCGTGGGGAGTGTTGATAGTGTGGTGGCATGACGGGAGTTGGATGAGCCGTCAGCGCTGCGCTGGATGGCTGGGGAATCTGCGGTTGCGGATTCCCCGTTTTGATCAGAGCTCTGTGAGTTTTCCCAGGTCTTTGTTGTATTTGCAGTATTTGCCGTTTTCGGAGATAAATGGCTGGTAGGTGTCGGTCCGGTTGTCTTTGACGTAGACGATTCCGGTGGCGATCATTTCTACCAGGGAGAAGCGCTTGCTTAAGCTTGAGATCCAGCGGTAGGTTTTTTCGTTGCCGGAGTCTGCCATGAGAAGGTTGTAGCCGCCAGGACAGGCCTCCAGTGAGAAATATACTTTCTGGGACCGGATGGAGGTGTTGAAGACTTGGCCGGTGATGTAGGTGGAGAAGTTGGTTTCTACAAATTGGCGGAAGGTGTAGAGATCGTAGATCACGCCGGTGGTCTCATCTTTGATCTTGTCGCCGCGTTCGATGCGGGCTTTCAGGAGTTTGAGGACTTCGATGGTCCAATTGATGAAGGAGATGCTGCTGTAGGTCATGCTTTCCTGAAGCTTGTCGACCAGCTGTTTTGACAGAATGTTGGATTTTGATGCTTCATTAAAAAGTTCTTCGTTCATAATGTTCCCTCCAGTGTTGAATTTTATATGGGTTTCGCTCTTTTTTTGTATCTTTTATTATAAGTCTGAATTGTATATAAAGCAATAAAAAATACGTAAAATACAAAGGCGATTATTGAAAAGTGATATATAATTAACAGATGTGTCTTAAAAATATCAGTGTTTTTACAGGCTTGTTTAAAAATGGATTGTAAATATCTAGTTTATTTCACTAAGTGTAAGTGAGAAATTTACCAAATATCCCCATTTTATTGATGGAATTTTGTCGTATATCTCCCTTGACATAAAGCCTTCCTCCGGGTGTATCATATGCAGTGTTAAAGGAGGTAGACTATTATGTTTGAGACATTACAGGAGAAGACTGAAGAGAAAGCAATGGTGCAGTTCCTTGAACGCTTTACAGATTATCCATTTCTGGTAAAGTTCAAGAATTCCGAGTATCACATCGGAGAGGGTGAACCTACATTTACGGTGAATTTTAAGAAAGCGATTCCTCTGGCGGATCTGATGAAGAGCACATCCCTTGCACTGGGTGAGGCGTATATGCGTGGAGATCTGGATATCGAGGGAAATCTTTATGAAGCGCTGGATCATTTTCTGGGTCAGATGGGAAAATTTTCTACCAATGAATCTGCTCTGAAAAAGATCATGTTCAGTTCAACATCAAAGAAGAACCAGGAAAAGGAAGTAACCAGCCATTATGATATTGGAAATGACTTTTATAAACTTTGGCTGGATGAGACTATGAGTTATTCCTGCGGGTATTTTATCCATGAGGATGATACGTTGTACCAGGCACAGGTAAATAAAGTTGATTATATTCTTAAAAAAATTACATCTGGAAGAGGGTATGAGTCTTCTGGATATCGGCTGCGGCTGGGGCTTTCTGCTGATCGAGGCAGCTAAGAAATATAAGGTTCATGGTACCGGTATCACCTTAAGTCATGAACAGTATGCAGAATTTCAGAGACGGATCAAGGATCAGGGTCTGGAAGATTATCTTACGGTAGAGCTGATGGATTACCGTGATCTGCCAAAGAAAGAGTATCAGTTTGACCGTGTTGTCAGTGTCGGTATGCTGGAGCATGTTGGACGTGATAATTATCAGCTGTTTCTTGACTGCGTAGAAAAGGTTCTGAAGCCGGGCGGACTGTTCCTTCTTCATTTTATCAGTGCTCTGAAGGAGCATCCGGGTGACCCGTGGGTCAAGAAATATATTTTTCCGGGCGGAACTGTTCCGAGCTTACGTGAGATCCTGAACCATATGGCAGAGGACAATTTCCATACCCTGGATATCGAAAATCTCCGTCTGCATTACAATAAGACATTGCTTCACTGGGAAAAGAATTTCCGGGATAATATTGAAAAAGAAAAGACTATGTTTGACGAAGAGTTCCTGCGTATGTGGGATCTGTACCTGTCAGCATGTGCGGCAACCTTCCACAACGGAATTATCGATCTTCATCAGATTCTTATGACCAAGGGTGTGAATAATGATCTGCCAATGACCCGCTGGTATTGATTTTCTCTTTACAAATCTGCCGGAAAGGAATATCATACTTTTATAAAAGAATTGATAAAAGCAATCAAGAGGTTTGATATGGCAGGAAAAGCAGAGAAAAAAAACAATACAAGATCCAGGATCATCACCTATGTGATGAATAACCGGAGCACCTCAAAGGTGGAGCTTTCCAAAAACCTGAATATGAGTATGCCGACTGTGCTGTCTAACGTAAATGAACTGATGGAGAGCGGTGTGCTTGTAGAGACCGGGGAGTATGCATCCACAGGAGGCAGAAAGGCGAAAAGTATCGGCATTAATCCTTCTTACCGTTATGCAGCAGGAATTATGATCACGGCGAATCATGTCGGGATGGTCCTGGTAAATATGCGGTCAGAGGTTGAGAAGACAGAGCGTGTAAGAATGAAGTTTTCTCCGGAGACTTCTTACTGCCTGGAGTTGTCTTCCCTGGTCAAAGATTTTCTGGGAGATATGGAAGCTCCTGAGAAGCTGCTTGGAATCGGAATCTCAATTCCCGGGATCATCAGTCGGGAGCAGCATCTTGTTGTGAAATCGCATGCGCTTAAGATCGAAAATTACAGCCTCAGTTTTCTGGAGCAGGCTTTTTCCTGTCCTGTTTATTTTGAAAATGACGCGAATGCAGCTATGCTGGCGGAAGATCTTCATCTGTATCAGGACGCGATCTATCTGTCTCTTAATAATACGCTTGGCGGTGCTTTCTGTATTGACGGGAAACTGTTTGCCGGGCAGAATCAGAAGGCCGGTGAGTTTGGCCATATGATCCTGGTTCCGGGTGGCAGACCGTGTTACTGCGGCAAGAAGGGATGCGCAGACGCTTACTGTGCATCCAGCGCGCTGACCGGCGAGCGCTATGAGTCTTTGGAACAGTTTATGGACAGTCTTTCCGCAGGAGAAGCAGATGCCTCTGAAAAATGGGGAGAGTATCTGGACCATCTTGCCGTACTGATCTCCAATCTCCGGATGGCTTATGATATGGATATTATCCTGGGCGGCGAGGTTGGCGGATATCTGCCGGATCATATGCTGCCTCTCGGAGAAAAAGTGATGGAGTACAATGGTTTTGACCGTGATACCAGATATCTTAAGAACTGCAGCTACCGGAAGGAAGCATCTGCAGTTGGCGCGGCGAAGCACTTTTTTCATGAGCTAATCAAAAATATTTAACCGAATCAAGTAAGTCCCCTGCGGGGGTGCGAATATCCGATTGACCAAATGCATAGAGAATACGAATCATGCAGAGAAAAGAATCTGCAGCTCCGGCATGGAAGAACCTTGCCGGAGCTGCGGGTTCTTTTTTATGTGGTGGATAGTGAAATGTGCATAAAAAAACCGGACCGAATTTGTTCAACAGGGAGAATCACTGGAAACCCTATTGACAAATCCTCTCAAAAGAACAATAATGTAATTACTTTAATAAAACAATTAATAAAAGATAATATATAATAAACAAGGAGGAAAAACATTATGATCCAGCAGGTAATGACAAATCCAGGAGAGATTATTTTCAGAGAGGTTCCGGTTCCGGAGGTGGGAGATGACCAGGTTCTCGTTAAGATCATGAACATTGGTATCTGCGGTTCCGATATTCATGTATATCACGGCAAGCATCCTTTTACCAAGTATCCGGTGACACAGGGACATGAGGTGTCCGGTGAGATTACAGAGCTGGGAAAGAATGTCACAGGCTTTCAGGTAGGACAGAAGGTAACGATCGAGCCACAGGTATACTGCGGACATTGTTATCCATGCCGCCACGGCAAATATAATCTCTGCGAAGACTGAAGGTTATGGGCTTCCAGACAACAGGAACAGCTTCCGAGTATTTTGCGGTAGACGCTTCCAAGGTCACACCGATCCCGGAGGAAATGTCTTATGAGGAAGGTGCGATGATCGAGCTCTGGCAGTTGCTGTTCACGCAGTGAAACAGATGGGCGATGTGAAGGGGATGAATATTGCTGTTCTTGGTGCCGGGCCCATTGGAAATCTGGTGGCACAGAGTGCCAAAGGAATGGGCGCTGCGAAGGTTATGATCACGGATGTCAGTGATCTTCGCCTTGAGAAAGCGAAAGAGTGCGGCATTGATGTGTGCGTAAATACCAAGGAGAAAGATTTTGGTGAGGCTATGGCGGAAGCCTTTGGCCCGGATAAAGCAGATGTGATCTATGACTGTGCCGGAAATAACATCACCATGGGACAGGCGATCAAATACGCAAGAAAAGGCAGCGTGATCGTGCTGGTAGCTGTTTTTGCGGATATGGCCACCATTGACCTGGCAGTTGCCAATGACCATGAGCTGGATATCAAGAGCACGATGATGTACCGTCATGATGACTATGTGGATGCCATCGATCTTGTGAACGCAGAGAAGGTTCATTTAAGACCGCTGATTTCCAAGACCTTTGCCTTTAAGGATTATCTCAAGGCTTACCAGTATATTGATGCCAACCGTGAGACAACCATGAAGGTTATCATCAACGTGCAGGAGAAATAACACCAGGAAATGTACTAACAGGAAATCTCCCGGATGTGGCTGTCCGGGAGAGATATAGCGATAAGCAGTAAACGAGGAGTAACGAAAAACAGGAGGAGTTATGGGTAGTGAAGACAGATATGGAAAGGTACCGCTGATCAGTAAGATCGCGTATGGTTTTGGTGATGTAGGCTGTAATTTCAGCTGGATGTTTGTCAGTAATTTTCTGATGATATTTTACACAGATGTATTCGGGATCAGTATGACGGCTGTTTCAGCGCTGATGCTGTTCTCAAGATTCTGGGATGCGATCAACGATCCCATTGTCGGAGGACTTACGGATAAGACGAAGACCAGATGGGGACGGTACCGTCCGTGGCTGCTCATTGCGGCGCCTGTTACAGCGATCCTTCTGATGATGACGTTCTGGGCACATCCGGACTGGTCGGATACATCCAAGATCATCTATATGGTGATCACATACTGCCTGCTGGTGTTGGGATATACCTGTGTAAACATTCCATACGGAACGCTTTGTGGCGCAATGACACAGGACATTGATGAGCGGGCGAAGATCAACACGTCCCGTTCGGTTGCGGCTATGATCGCTATCGGAATTATCAACATCATTACTGTGCCTTTGATCGGAAAACTGGGAAGCAGCAGTCATAAGACAGGTTATCTTCTGGTAGCTATCATTTACGGATGCATTTTTGCGGCATGTCATATTTTCTGCTTTGCAAAAACAAAGGAGCAGGTGACCACACCGGAAAAAGAAAAGATCTCCATCCGGGTTCAGCTGAAAGCAGTCATGCAGAACCGGCCATATCTTCTGGCACTGGTGGGACAGGTACTGTTTGGTTTCACTCTTTACGGAAGAAACGCGGATGTTCTGTATTACTTTACCTATGTGGAGGGAAATGCGTCTTACTATACAACTTACTCCATGTGTATCATCATTCCGTCCATTATCGGAGCTGCCTGCTTTCAGCCGGTTTTCCGGAAACTGAACAACAAAGGGTGGACAGCGTCTCTGTTTGCGCTCCTTACCGGAATTTCCATGCTTGCCATGTATTTCTTTAATGTAAAAGAATCTCCGGCTGCCTTTTACGCCCTGGCAGGAATCACACAGTTCTTTTTCTCCGGATTTAACACGGCAATCTATGCGATCATACCGGACTGCGTGGAATACGGAGAATGGAAAACAGGTCTTCGCAACGATGGTTTCCAGTATGCGTTCGTATCCCTCGGAAACAAGATTGGAATGGCGATCGGAACAGCGCTCCTTGCGGCGCTTCTGGGAAAATACGGTTATGTGGCAAACCAGGCCCAGAATTCAGCCGTGCTCAGCATCATGAAACATTCCTTTACCACGATCCCCGGAATCCTGTGGATCGTTACGGCAGTGGTGCTGTTCTTCTACAGATTGAACAGAAAAAGATACAATGAGATCGTGGAAGATCTGAAACATGGAAAAAGAGGATAATATGAGAACCATAAAAGCTCCCGGATGTGGCTGTCCGGGAGCTTTGCTTTATATATGGAGAAGTGTTTCAAAATCCTTTTGGCACATAGGCCGGTAATACAGAAAGCCCTGGATTTCGTCACAGCCCTCTGCTTTTAAAAATTCTGCAATTTCTTTTGTTTCCACACCTTCGCATACGATAGATTTTCCCATACGTTTCAGCATATGGAAAACTTCCTGGAGAACGATCTGGGTGTTTTCGGTCAGAGAATCCCCCAGGAATTTTCGGTCGATCTTAACTTCATTAAAGAGCAGATCTTTCAGTGTATTTAATGAGGAATAACCGGAACCGAAATCATCCATGGAGATTTGGATATTCAGCTGCTTCAGGCGTCGGATCACCTGATTGACAGCTTCTGTATTATTTACATAAGTGGATTCCGTGATCTCAAAGGTCAGCCTGGAAGTATCCACCTGATAGGTATGTATCAGCTCGCAGATCTTTTTTACAAAGTTTTCCGGTTCTTCGAAATGAAGAGGAGAAACATTTAAGGACAGCCGAAAATTTTCGGGAAGAAATTCCACAGATTCCTGAAGCCAACGGAAGGTTTTTTCATAAACATAATAATCCAGGCGGATCACAAAGCCGTTTTGCTCAAAAAGAGGAATATATACAGCTGGTGACCATAGCATTTTTTGGTCACGAATCCATCGAACCAGAACTTCCGCACTGGAGATATTTCCATTTTGGGGAGTTACTTTGGGCTGAAAATATATTTGAAATTCCTCGTTTTTCAGTGCCTGATGAAAAGAGTGGAGAATCTCGGCCTGCATTTTTTCCTGGCGGTCGATCTCATCAGAATAAATACAGCAAGGGAAGAAGTTGACATTTTTTGGAAAGGCTACTGGGCTACAGTTTAGGCACATCGGGAAAGGTAGTTTCCGGAGTG
>ENA-OPZM01000102-OPZM01000102.1-human-gut-metagenome-genome-assembly--contig:-NODE-102-length-35449-cov-6.495583_pt1 | contig 35449 bp, 42 predicted proteins | sample MGYA00242478_ERZ504493 | MGnify/ENA primary metagenome ERZ504493 (study PRJEB26092, sample SAMD00036227) | human gut metagenome | host: Homo sapiens | study: EMG produced TPA metagenomics assembly of... | reverse complement strand
TCCGGAACGGAGAAGTTGCCATGTACTTTGGCAGCTCTGCGGCGTGAAGATGTTTCAGGATGAGGGCATCGACACGATCTTTCTGCCCTTCTTCAGCCAGAACAGCGAACCGTGGATCATGACCACCCCCTATTTCCAAGTTGCCCTGAACCGGGATCTGGAGCAGGACACCGCGCGCCGCGAAAAAGCCATGAAGGTGCTGAACGTCATGCTCTCCGAACAGGCGCAGAACCGCATCGTCTCAGAGGGGCAGGACATACTGAGCTACAGCCAGAACGTTCCCCTGCGCCTGACCGAGTATCTGAAGGACGTCCGCAGCGTGGTGGAAGAAAACCACATGTATATCCGCATCGCCTCCAACGATTTCTTTGCCGTTTCCAAGGATGTGGTCTCCAAAATGATCGCAGGCGAGCTTACCGCTGAGCAGGCGTATCAGCCTTCAATGCCCAGCTCCTTGCCGATGAGGAGCCTGCCGACAACGAGACCGTGCTGACCTCCGGGAAGGCCTATTCCAACGTATTCCACGCAAACGGCGCAGCGCTGCCTTCTCCGTGATGGCAAACACGCTGCGCGGTGTGTATGGCACCGATGTGCTGCTTGCCACCGCAAACAGATTTACCGGCAGTGTGCTGCAGGCGGATTATAACCAGAAAATGGCAGCTTCCATGATCATGCCGAACGGTCTGATGTCCCGCCAGCGCACCATGACCGGTGCGGAGCTGAAAGAGACCGTCCGCGCCTTTGTGGAAGGCTGCGAGGGCGGGTTTGTGCCCTTCAACCGCGGTTCTCTGCCAGTGGTCAGCGGCATTGCTGTGGAGGTAAAAGAGAATAACGGCAGCTATACCCTGACCGGTATCACCCGGAACGGCAGCCGCTGGGAGATAACGACACCGTTACCGTGACCTGCCTTGCAACGGAAAAGCAGATGGAAGCGCTGCTTGCGAGCGACAGCGGCACGTCTGTGGGCGAAGATACGTGGGTAAAAAACACATGGCGCGATTATATCTCCGGCGGCGCAGCGCTTGCAGAGCCGGAAAACTACATGACACTGAGGTGAGCGGAATGGCAGACGAAAAGCACGAATCCAAACGCAGCTGCTATTCCCGGCACAAGTGGCTTTCTGCCGCCGCTGCCACCCTTCTTTTGGTCTTTCTGGCAGCCGGTTTCAGCTTCCGGTACATCTCGTTTATGTCGCAGACCATCTATCAGGAAAGCACCTCGCATCTGGAAGAGGTACTGTATAAATCCAATAGTATGCTGAAAGAGATGGTGCGCAAAAACCTGACCTATCTGCATCTGTGCAACGGCTTTCTGAAAAACACCTCGAATGAGGATGAAATTCAGGCCTATATCGAGGAAGCACAGCAGGCAACCGGATTTGTTAACTTCTACTTTCTTTCCTATGACGGCAACTACACGACCGTGACCGGGGAAACCGGCTACCTTGCCTGCAGACCAATCTGGACGAAAAGCTCTCCGATGGTGAGGATATCGTCGTGAATACGGCGCTGCCCGGCAAAGCCCCGATGCTTGCGTTCATCTGCCCCGAAACGCAGGGCAGCTACCGGGCTTTGCCTACGATGCCGTTGCCATCACCTATTATAATGATGCTGTGCTGAGATTGCTGGACAGCTCTGCTTTTCAGGCAATGCCAGCAACTATGTGATCTACCGGATGGGCGGGTGGTGATTGACAATTCCGTAAACCGCAAGGAAATCATTTACAACTTCATTGCGATGCTGCGCGACCATTCCGACCTTTCCGAGGAACAGATTCTTGCCCTTTCGGATGATTTTGCGCAGGGCCGCAGCGGAAACCTGCGGGTCAAACTGGGCGACACCAGTTATTATCTGGTCTACGAGGATACCGCGGTCCAGAACTGGACGATGGTGGGGCTTGTGCCGGTCAGCATCGTCAATGCCAGTCTGGATAAGCTGTGGTTCCACACGGTGCAGATCGTGGCGGGCATCGCCTTTGGCCTTGCTGTGCTGATCATCCTGCTGATCCTGCGCAGAAGCCATACGACCCTGCGCCGGAAGGACACTGAGATCCTGTACCGGGACGAGCTGTTCCAAAAGCTTTCGCTGAACGTGGACGACGTTTTCCTGATGCTGGACGCAAAGACCTCCAAGGTGGATTATGTCAGCCCCAACGTCGAACGGCTGCTGGGCATCCCGTGGAAAGAAGTGCGGCAGGATGCCCGTGCTCTGGCAGCGCTGCACCCGAAGGATGACCCGGATCGCGACAAGAACTTTCTGGAAGGACTGCTCAGCGGGCAGCAACGCGAATGGGATTTCGAGTTTGAGCATCGGGAGACCAAAGAGCGGCGCTGGTTCCATAACATCGCCATGGGCAGCGAGGTAGAGGGCAGGACCAAGTATATCCTTGTCTTGTCCGACCGCACCGCCGACAGGCAGGTGAATCAGGCACTTTCGGATGCCGTTGCAGCGGCCGAGACTGCCAACCGCGCCAAAAGCACCTTCCTTTCCAATATGTCCCACGACATCCGCACCCCCATGAACGCCATCATCGGCTTTACCACGCTGGCACTCAGCAACATTGACGATAAAGACCGGGTGAAGGATTATCTTGCCAAGACCCTCGCTTCCAGCAATCATCTACTTTCCCTCATCAACGATGTGCTGGATATGAGCCGCATCGAAAGCGGAAAGATCCATCTGGAAGAAGTGGAAGTCAACCTTTCGGATGTGCTGCACGACCTGAAAACCATCGTCAGCGGGCAGATCTACGCAAAGCAGCTGGAGCTTTATATGGATGCCATGGATGTGACCGATGAGGACGTCTACTGCGATAAGACCCGGCTGAATCAGGTACTGCTGAACCTGCTGTCCAACGCCATCAAGTTCACCCCGGCGGGCGGCACGGTCTCAGTGCGGGTGCGGCAGCTTGCCGGAACGGTGCGCGGCTGCGGGCAGTATGAGTTCCGCGTCAAGGACAACGGCATCGGCATGAGCCAAGAGTTCGCCAAAAAGATTTTTGAGCCGTTTGAGCGGGAGCGCACCTCCACGGTAAGCCGGATCCAGGGCACCGGCCTTGGCATGGCTATTACCAAAAACATCGTGGATATGATGGGCGGTACCATCGAGGTGCAGACGGCGCAGGGCAAGGGCAGCGAGTTTATCATTCGTGTGCCCATGCGTGCGCAGGCAGAGCACCGTCCGGTGGAAAAGATCACCGAACTGGAAGGCCTGAAGGCACTGGTGGTGGATGACGATTTCAACACCTGCGACAGCGTGACAAAGATGCTGGTCAAGGTGGGCATGCGTGCCGAGTGGACCCTTTCCGGCAAGGAAGCGGTGCTGCGTGCACGGCAGTCCATCGAGATGAGCGACGCTTACCATGCCTATATCATCGACTGGCGCTTGCCGGATATGAACGGCATCGAGGTCACCCGCCAGATCCGCAGCCTGAACGATGATACGCCCATCATCATCCTGACCGCCTACGACTGGTCCGACATTGAGGTGGAGGCAAAGGCTGCCGGTGTGACCGCCTTCTGCTCCAAGCCCATGTTCATGTCCGACCTGCGTGAGACCCTGATGGACGCCATCGGCCAGACACAGACGGATGCGGCGCAGGAGCTTCTGCCGAAAAAGAGCACCAACTTCAAGGGCAGGCACATCCTGCTGGTAGAGGACAACGAGCTGAACCGTGAGATCGCGCAGGAGATCCTGTGCGAGTACGGCTTCCGGGTCGATACGGCGGAAAACGGTGCCGTGGCGGTGGAAAAGGTAAGCACTGCCGCACCGGGCAGCTATGATCTGGTGCTGATGGATGTGCAGATGCCGGTGATGGACGGCTATACCGCCACCCGGCAGATCCGCGCACTGGGCGACCCTGCACTGGCAAAGATCCCGATCCTTGCCATGACTGCCAACGCATTCGATGAAGACCGCCGCAATGCCTTGGAAAGCGGCATGACCGGCTTTTTGTCCAAACCCATCGTGATCGGCGACCTTGTGCAGGAGCTGCGCAAGATCCTGTGACCAACTCATCATTGACAAACCTACATTGTGAACTCAAGAAGCCTGTCCAAAAGAAAGCATAAAAATGCGTATAACGCCCTATGAAATGGTGCCACGGGGCGTTTTATTTTGTCTTGTTTTGTGGGCGATGTTGCGGTTTTGCGAAAACTTGCGAGACTAAATAAAAAATCCCACGAAATTACGATTCTAAACGTAAATTCGTAGGATTTTTGGAGCTACTGACCTGATTCGAACAGGCGACCTGCTCATTACGAGTGAGCTGCTCTACCAGCTGAGCCACAGTAGCAGATAAAATTTTCTTGCATGTTCTGCAACGAGAAATATTCTATCATACTTCCTGTGCGCTGTCAAGATTTGATTTTGCGGCAGAACAGATGCAAATAGTCTGTGACGCAAAAATATAACTGCCCTCCGAGAAAAACTCGAAGAGCAGCCTTGCACACAAGAAAAATCAGTTGAACAGCTTACGGCCGATCCAGATGCAGATGCAGGCACCCACAACGGAAACGAGGATCTCACCCACGATGCCGGTAGCGCTCAGACCGATCAGGCCGAACACGATGCTGCCTACAAAACCGCCCAGAATGCCCAGCACGATATTGCGCACGGTGGAAGTTTCGCTGCCCATAATGCGGCCGGCGATGTAACCAGCCAGAGCGCCGATCAGCAGACTGAAAATAAAACCAAACATAATATTCTACCTCCTGAATTTTAAAGCTCTGCGCTCTGCCCGGCGGTTTCCCGGGCAAAGCGGCAAATATCCTTCAAACAACATTTTTCGCATTCTGGTTTGCGCGCATTGCACACTGCCCGACCATGCATCACAAAGCGGTGGCACAGGTCGCTGCCTTCTTCCGGAGGACGATCTTCCACAGGGCCATTTCCACCTTCTGCGGTTCCTTGATGCCGTCCACAAGGCCGATCTTGTTGCACAGCCGGATGCAGTGGGTGTCTGTTACGATAGCAGGCTTGCCAAACACATCGCCCATGATAAGGTTTGCGCTCTTGCGGCCTACGCCGGGCAGGGCGAGCAGCTCCTCAAAGGTGGTGGGCACCTGACAACCGTATTTATCGCGCAGCACCCGCATACAGGCGGAGATATCCCGCGCTTTGGAGTGTCCCAACCCGCAGGGCTTGACGATGGCTTCAATGTCTTCGGGTTCTGCAGCAGCCAGCGCAGCAACATTGGGATATTTGGCAAACAGGTCTTCCACCACAATGTTCACGCGGGCATCGGTGCACTGGGCTGCCAGACGCACGCTGACCAGAAGCTGCCAGGCGTGGTCATAATCCAATGTACAGCCGGCATCTGGGTATTCTTTTTTTAACCGGTCGATCACTTCCAGCGCCAGCGCCTTTTTTGCAGTAAGGTCTTCTGGTGCTTTTTTGCGAACAGGCATTTCATCCACTCCTATCGACAAAAGCTGATACGATAATACCATGTTTTGCGTTTTTTGTAAACTGCGGGCAAAATTATCTGAGAATGATTTTCAGATAAAACCTTGCTCTTACTGCCAAAATGCGATATACTATAGAAAAATGCTGGGGGAATCGCGCCTCGGTACGGGAGGAGGAAAACACGATGAACGAACCACTGGCACAGCGTCTGCGGCCCAAAACACTGGCAGATGTCTGCGGTCAGCAGCATCTGTTGGCACCGGGCAGGGTGTTCCGCCGTACCATCGAGAGCGGACGCATCCCGAACATGATCTTCTACGGCCCGTCCGGTACCGGAAAACGACGGTGGCACGCATCATTGCAGAAAACAGTGGTATGACGCTGCATAAGCTCAATGGCACTTCCTGCGGCACCGGGGACATCAAGGCGGTGCTCAAGGATATCGGCACGCTGGCAGGTGCGGGAGGCATCCTGCTGTATCTGGACGAGATCCAGTACCTGAACAAAAAACAGCAGCAGAGCCTGCTGGAATGCATTGAGGACGGCTCGGTGACGCTCATTGCATCCACCACCGAAAATCCATACTTCTACATTTATAATGCGCTGCTGTCCCGCTGTACGGTGTTTGAGTTCAAATCACTTTCGGCAGCGGATGTGGAGCGTGGGGTGCACAATGCACTGAAAAAGCTTTCGGAAGGGGAGAGCACAAAGGTCTGCATGGACGAAGATGCCTGTGCCTACCTTGCCGAGAGCGCAGGCGGCGACCTGCGCAAGGCGCTGGGCTGTCTTGATTTTGCGGTGACGGCAGCTCCCATTGAGGATGGGGAAAAGCACATTACGCTGGAAATGATCCAGCAGGTCACCCGCCGCACTGCCATGCGGTATGACCGGGAGGGCGATGACCACTACGACATCGTGTCAGCCTACCAGAAGTCCATGCGCGGCTCCGACCCGGATGCGGCGCTGCATTATCTGGCCCGTCTGCTGGAAGCAGGAGATCTGCCCTCGGCCTGCCGTCGCCTGATGGTATGTGCCTGCGAGGATGTGGGCCTTGCCTATCCACAGATCATCCCCATTGTGAAGGCGGCAATTGATGCCGCCAACATGGTGGGCCTGCCGGAAGCACGGCTCCCGCTGGCAGATGCCGTCATTCTGGTGGCCACCAGTCCCAAGTCCAACAGTGCCCATGATGCCATCAACGCGGCCATTGCGGATGTGCAGGCGGGCCGTACCGGGCCGATCCCGCGCCAACTGCAGAACAAGCACTACGACGGTGAGGATGCTCTGGTGAAGGGCCAGAACTACAAATACGCCCATGACTACGACCATCACTGGGTGGAACAGCAATACCTGCCAGATGCCATCAAGGACGTGAAATATTACACCTTTGGCGATAACAAAAATGAGCAGGCGGCCCGTGCCTACTGGGCAAAGATCAAGGGCGAAGAGAACGTCTGAACAAGACCTTTTGTATGAGGAGAAAGCAAAGGAGAAGTTATGCGATATTCCAAACAGCGCGAGCTGGTCATGCAGACGGTGCAGAACCTGTGCGACCACCCCACCGCCGAGGAAATTTATGATGCTGCGGTCAAGGAATGCCCGGGCCTGAGCCTTGGCACCGTATACCGTAACCTGAATAGTCTGGTGGATGCGGGCCGGGTGCGCCGGGTGTCCATTCCAGGCAAGGCTGACCGCTTTGACCACACGCTGCCCTGGCACAGCCATCTGTACTGCACCGTGTGCGGCAGCGTGACCGATGCCGAGGTGGACGAAAAGCAGGTAATGAAGCTGGTGAAAAACCAGAAGGGCCATGTGCAGGACTGCGCTGTTGTGCTGATCGGCGTATGCGAGGCCTGCTGCGAGAAGCAGGTGCAGGAAAACGCCCACTGAACCATAAAATTTGCACGGAACCTCTTGCCCGGAGCGTATAAACAGGGTATACTATAGAGAAGGCTCTTTTCAGAAAGTGCAAGTAGATTTTCGCCGCACAGGGCGCTTCGGCCCGGCGGAGAAGGATGGTTTGATTGGAATACATTAGTTTTGAACATAATAACATTGCCGCTGAGCTGGTAAAGCAGGCCTATGATACGCCGCCGCTGGCCTTTGTGCACAGCTATGGCTGTCAGCAGAACGTGAACGACGGTGAGCGGATCAAGGGCGTGCTGATGGACATCGGCTATGGCCTGTGCGATAAGCCCGAGGATGCAGACCTGATCCTCTTCAACACCTGCGCCGTGCGTGAGCATGCCGAGCAGCGTGTGTTCGGCAACGTAGGTGCCTGAAGGGACTCAAGGAAAAAAAGCATGATCTCATCATCGGCCTGTGCGGATGCATGGCCAACCAGAAGCACGTGGTAGAAAAGCTGCGCCAGAGCTATCCTTACGTTGACCTGGTGTTTGGCGTGGACGGCATCGACACCCTGCCGCAGCTCATTGCCCAGAAGCTGCAGAAGCATAAGCGTGTGCTGATGGAGCCCGCCCAGCGCCCGGTCATCGTGGAGAATATCCCCATCCGGCGTGAGAGCGAGTTCCGCGCATGGCTGCCCATCATGTACGGCTGCGACAACTTCTGTACCTACTGCATCGTGCCTTATGTGCGCGGCCGCGAAAAGAGCCGCAAGCCCGGTGATATCCTTGCTGAATTCCGCGGTCTTGTGGAGGCAGGCTATAAGGAGATCACATTGCTGGGACAGAACGTCAACAGCTACGGCAAGGGTCTGGAAGAAAAGGTGGACTTTTCTGATCTGCTCAACCTGCTGTGCACGGTGCCCGGCGATTATCACATCCGCTTTATGACCAGCCACCCCAAGGATGCCAGCCACAAGCTGATCGACACCATTGCCGCCCAGCCGAAGCTGTGCAAGCACCTGCACCTGCCGGTGCAGTGCGGCTCCGATGAACTGCTGAAGAAGATGAACCGCCACTACACGGTGGAGCAGTACATGGAGCTGATCGAATACGCTCGCAAAACGGTGCCCGGCATCACCTTTTCCAGTGACATTATCGTTGGCTTCCCCGGCGAGACCGAAGCGGACTTTGTAAAGACGCTGGAACTGGTGCAGAAGGTGGGCTATATGCAGCTGTTCACCTTTATCTATTCCAAGCGCACCGGCACCAAGGCTGCCGAAATGCCGGACCCCACCCCCCGCAAGGAAAAGACCGACCGCATGACCCGCCTGCTCAAGCTGCAGGACGAGATCGCCATGGCGCTGGTCAAGGCGCAGGTTGGCCAGACTGTGAAGGTACTGGTAGAGGGCTTTGGCCGCAATGAGGGCACCCTCTCCGGCCGTCTGGACAACAACCTGACGGTGGAGTTCACGGCAGATGCTTCCCTGATGGGCAGCTATGCAACGTACATCTCACGGGCGCACGGGCGACTGTGCTGCTGGGTGAGCTTGCCTGAGTGATTCCGGGGCAGTGCCCCTGAACGTATAAATAAGAAGGAGACCATTCAAATGGATTGCATTGATCTTTTCAAGCGCGCAGCCGTTGCGCTGCAGACCGATAGCCGCTACCTCGTTCTGGATCAGACCCGCAAGGCAAACGATAAGGACGAAGAGCTGCAGAACCTGATCGGCGAGTTCAACCTCGCCCGCATGGATCTGAACAATGAGATCGGCAAGAGCGAGCGCAACGATGCCCGCATCGCCGAACTGAACGAAAAGGTGAACAGCCTGTACGGCCAGATCATGGGCAACGAGGGCATGGTGGCTTACAACGAGGCCAAGCGTGACTGCGAGAACCTCGTGAACTATATCGATGCCATCATCAACACTGCCATGAATGGCGGCGACCCCATGACGGTACAGGAGCCTTCTGCTTCCTGCACCGGCAGCTGCTCCACCTGCGGCGGCTGCCACTAAAACCGGCAAAAACAAAACGCGGCTGTGCAAAACAGACCGCGTTTTGTTTGCAAAAGCGGTTACAAGCCGCAAACTTGTGCACAGAACCATAGAACGGGAGAGAGGGTAAACCATGGCAGAGCTGTCGCCCATGATGCAGCAATATCTTGAGATCAAAAAACAACATAAGGACGAAATTCTGTTTTACCGCATCGGCGATTTTTATGAGATGTTCTTTGACGATGCCCTGACGGCATCCAAGGAACTGGATCTGACCCTGACCGGCAAGCAGTGCGGCATGGAAGAGCGGGCACCCATGTGCGGCGTGCCCTTCCACAGCTACGAGGGCTATGTGGCGCGGCTGATCGCCAAGGGCTACAAAGTAGCCATCTGTGAGCAGGTGGAAGACCCGGCCAAGGCCAAGGGCCTTGTCAAGCGGGACATCATCCGCGTGGTCACACCCGGCACGGTCATTGAGAGCAGTATGCTGCAGGATGACCGCAATAACTATATTGCCAGTATCTTCCTCAAAGGAAAGAAAGCAGGTTTGTGCTTTGCGGATGTCTCTACCGGTACGGCCCATATCACAGAGCTGAATGCAGACAAGATCGCCCCGGCGGTCATTACGGAGCTGTGCCGCTACCATCCCAGCGAAGTACTGATGAATCCGGGTCTGCTGGACTGCCGCGAGGTGACGGCGTACATCAAAAAGAATATGACTTGTTCGGTGGAGCTGATCGAAGAGGAGCGCTATGCACCGGGCCTTGTGACGGCATCGCTGGAAAACCAGTTTGGCCGCGACTGGGCGCAGACCACCGGCATTGCAGCGGACGGCCTTGTGCGCTTTGCCATGGCGGCACTGCTGGAATATCTGCACGATACCCAGATCAAGGGCGTGGAACGTCTGAAAACGGTCATAACCTATAATAAGGCCCAGTTCATGCGTCTTTCGCCCGTGACCCGCGCCAATCTGGAGCTGACCGAGACGCTGCGCGGCCGCGAAAAGCGGGGCACGCTGCTCTGGGTGCTGGATAAGACCAGTACATCTATGGGCAAGCGTATGCTGCGCAGCTGGATCGAGCAGCCGCTTATTTCCAGTGCACTCATCAACCACCGCCTGAACGCTGTGGAGAGCCTTGTCAAGCAGACCATGGCCCGCGGCGACCTGACCGAAGAGCTGGGTTACATTGCGGATATGGAACGCCTGATGACCCGCACGGTTTACGGCTCTGCCACACCCAAGGAGATCTATACGCTGGCCCAGACCTGCGACCGTCTGCCCGGCCTGCGCAGGCAGGCTGAAGCCTGCAGCTGCCCGGAGCTTTCCGAGCTGGCAGCACAGATCGACCATTGGAGGACATCAAGGCCCGCATCTATGCAGCGGTGGACCCGGAAGCGCCTTCCACCCTCAAGGATGGCGGTGTTATTGCCAAAGGCTACCATGCCGAGGTGGACGAGCTGCGTTCCATCCGCGACAATACCAAGGGCGTTCTGGCGCAGCTGGAAGCCGCCTGCGGCAGGAAACCGGCATCCCCAAGCTGAAGATCGGCTATAACCATGTGTTTGGCTACTTCATCGAGGTAAGCAACTCCTATAAGAACATGGTGCCGGAGACCTACATCCGCAAGCAGACCCTGACTTCCGGCGAACGCTACATCACGCAGGAACTGAAAGAGCTGGAAAGCAAGATCTTAGGTGCCCACGAACGGCTCATCACGCTGGAGCACCGCCTGTTCAGCGAACTGCTGGAAAGCATCAGCGCTCAGCTGGACCGCATCCAGCGCACGGCCAATGCGGTGGCCCAGCTGGATGTGCTCACGGCGCTGGCGCAGGTGGCAGCGGAAAACAACTACTGCCGTCCCATCGTGGACGACAGTGATGAGCTGACCATCACCGAGGGCCGTCACCCTGTGGTGGAGCAGATGCTGAAAGGCAGCCTGTTTGTACCCAATGATACCACCCTGAACTGTGGTGCAGACCGCTGTCTGATCATCACCGGCCCCAACATGGCAGGTAAATCCACGTACATGCGCCAGAATGCACTGATCGCGCTGATGGCGCAGATCGGCTCCTTTGTACCGGCTTCCAGCTGCCATGTGGGTGTGGTGGATGCCATTTTCACTCGCATCGGTGCGTCGGACGACCTGTCTGCCGGTCAGTCCACCTTTATGGTGGAGATGACCGAGGTAGCGGAGATCCTGAAAAATGCCACCGCCAAAAGCCTTGTGGTGCTGGACGAGATTGGCCGCGGCACTTCCACCTTTGACGGTATGAGCATTGCCCGCGCCGTAGTGGAGCACATTGCAGACCCCGCCAAGGGCCTTGGTTGCAAGACTCTGTTTGCCACCCACTACCACGAGCTGACCGAGCTGGAAGGCGGCGTGGACGGCGTAAAAAACTACAATATTGCAGTAAAAAAACGCGGCGAGGACATCACCTTCCTGCGCCGCATTGTGCGCGGCCCGGCGGATGACAGCTACGGCATCGAGGTGGCAAAGCTGGCAGGCCTGCCCGGCAGTGTGACCCGCCGCGCCCATGAGGTGCTGCGCGCGCTGGAAGCAACTGCACCTAAAAATAAAGTAGAGCAGATGGATTTTGATGCCCTGCAGGAGTATAACTCTCCGGCTGTGCCCAGCGAGATGATGGACAAGCTGGAAGCTCTGGATGTGGAAACACTCACCCCCATTGAGGCGTTGAACTTCCTCTACGAGCTGAAAAAGACCCTGAAGGGCAGCCTGAACAGATGAAACTGCTCTACCTGACCCAGACCATACAAGGAGGGAAAACACCATGCAGTGATCCATGTTCTGGATAAGCACACAGCCGAGCTGATCGCAGCCGGTGAGGTGGTCGAGCGTCCGGCATCCGTTGTTAAGGAGCTGCTGGAAAACTCCATTGATGCCGGTGCCACGCAGGTGACCGTCAGCATTGAATCCGGCGGCGTCAAGCTGATCGAGATCAGCGATAACGGCACCGGCATCGAGGCAGAATATATCTCCACGGCGTTTATCCGCCACGCCACCAGCAAAATTGAAACACCGGACGATCTGACCAACATCCATACGCTTGGCTTCCGCGGTGAAGCACTGGCATCCATTGCCAGCGTGGCCCGTGTAGAGCTGACCACCCGAACCGAGGTGGACGAGTTTGCCACGGTCTACCGCATTGAGGGCGGGGAAGAGGTCTCCCGTGAGCCGGGTGCCAGAGCTGTGGGCACCACCATCCGAGTAAAGGATCTGTTTTACAACACGCCTGCCCGCATGAAGTTCCTCAAAAAGGACTCCTCCGAGGGCACCTTTGTGTCGGATACAGTTACCCATGTAGCGCTCAGCCACCCGGAAGTCAGCGTCAAGTTCATCCGTGAGGGCAAGCTGCAGTATGTCACGCCCGGCGACGGCCAGCTGCGCGGTGCAGTCTATGCGGTGCTGGGCCGGGAGTTCAGCCGGGACCTCATTGAGCTGAAAAATCAGGAGGGCGTGTACCGCATCACCGGTCTGGTCACCCCGCCCAAAAGCTGCCGTGCTAGCCGAAGTATGCAGCATTTTTACATCAATGGCCGCTATGTGCGCAACCGCACCATGATGGCCGGTATGGAGATGGCGTTCAAGGGTACCATGATGCAGGGCAAGTTCCCGGGCGGCATTCTGCTGCTGGAAATGCCGGCCGACCTTGTGGATGTCAATGTGCATCCGGCCAAGATCGAAGCCCGCTTTGCCCGCGAAAATGATGTTTTTGATGTGGTGTATCATGCCGTCAAGCTGGCATTGGCTCAGCCCGGCACCGGTGAACGGCTTTTTACCTTTGAAGCAGACAAAGAAGAAGAAAAAGCTGAAAATTCAAAAAAAGACACTGATATAATCAAAAATGATGTAAAGAATAATAACTTTACAGGGCTTTCTGCGATCATTCGGGGGCAGGCAGACCCGGGCGTTCTGCCACAGCAGCACTGGAACCGGCAAAACCCGCCGCAGCACCGCAGCAGCCTGCCCCGGTTGCTGCAATGCAAATACCGACAGCACCCAGTGTGCCGCGCTGGAAAGGCAGTGCTCAGAACGAGGATATGCTGGATCCGTTCGTGACCCTTCACAGCCCGAAGCTGGAAACGACAAAGGCACCAGAGCCGTTCCGTGCGGCGGCAAGTGAAACGCAGCTGGATGTGGAACCGGAATTTGGTGAGACAAAACTGCATTCGCCTCAGGACCATATGGCAGCGTGGAACCCTGCACAGGAAGCGCCAAAGGAAGAACCTGAGAGTGCACCCTGTGTGGAAACAGAACCGGATGCGCCGGAAGCGGCAGAACAGGAAACTGTACTGGCCGAGCCGGAGCAGATGAACTTTGATCCGACGGCGGATCAGCCGGAACCGCTGCGCTATGTGGGCGAGGTGTTCAGAACATATATCCTTGCAGAACGCGGCGACGAGCTGTGCCTGATCGATAAACACGCTGCCCACGAGCGCCAGCTGTACGAAAAACTGGCCGCGAACTATGGCAATGTGCCCAGCCAGATGCTGCTGGAGCCTGCTGCCATCGACCTTGCTGCGGAGGAAAAGCAGGCCCTGCTGGATAACATTCCTCTGCTGGAAAATGCGGGCCTTGAGATCGCGGACTTTGGCGGCAATACCGTGGTGCTGCGCGCGGTGCCCGCAGATGTGGAGCCGCAGAATGCGGAAAGTCTGCTTGTGGAGATCGCAAATAAGCTGCTCAAGGGCGGCCATGATGCGCTGAACGAGCACACCGAGTGGGTGCTGCATTCTATCTCCTGCCGTGCAGCCATCAAGGCGGGGGACAAGTCCTCGCCGCAGGAACTGCTGGCGCTGGCCGAAAAGATCCTTTCCGGCGAGGTGCCGCCGTTCTGCCCGCATGGCCGCCCCTGCGTACTCAAATTGACCCGGAAGGAGCTGGAAAAGCAGTTTGGACGCATCGTATAAACATCCCGTGGTGGCCGTCGTCGGCCCTACCGCAACCGGAAAGACAGCGCTGGGCGTAGAGCTTGCAAAACATTTTTCCGGCGAGGTCATCAGCTGTGATTCCATGCAGATTTATAAAGGTCTGGACATAGGCACGGCAAAGGTGACACCGGAGGAGACCTGCGGTATCCCGCATCACGCGTGGATATCCTTACGCCGGACAAGGCTTTCAGCGTGGCAGACTTTACCGCCATGGCCGGAAAGCTGGAAGAAGAGATCTCTGCCCGGAAGAAGCTGCCCATCCTTGTGGGCGGCACAGGGCTGTATGTTCAGAGCTTTCTGTATGGGGTGCGTTTTACAGAGGAAAAAGCACCTGCCGGTCTGCGGGAGCAGCTGGCGGCGGAACTGGCTGCAAAAGGCGGTGCTGCCATGTACGAAGAACTGAAGCAGGCCGACCCGGAAGCTGCTGCGGCTATCCACCCGAACAATCAGGTGCGGGTGCTGCGCGCACTCGAACATTATCGTGCCACCGGCAAAAAGCTGAGCGAACAGAAGGCGGAGTCTCTCCCACCGGAGCGGCCCTACCGCAGCCTGATCCTCGGTCTGGATTTCCCAGAGCGCGCGGTACTTTACCGCCGCATTGACCTGCGTGTGGACAAAATGCTGGAAGCGGGCCTTATAAAGGAAGCGGAACATGTCTGGCAGAACCGGGAAAGCTTCCGCACGGCAGCGCAGGCCATCGGATACAAGGAGCTCTTTCCGTATTTTGAGCAGACGGCTCCACTGGAAGCCTGCACGGAAAAGCTCAAGCAGGCGTCCCGCAACTATGCCAAGCGCCAGCTGACCTGGTTCCGCCATATGGACGGTGTGGTCTGGCTGGATGCCGGTGCACCGGATGCAGTGCAGACTGCCATCCGCAAAACTAGCGAATTTTTAGCGAAAGGATGATCGATATGCCGGATGAGACCCAGAAGGAACGCCATGCGCCGCATGTGCTTACCACTCTGGCAGGCGTGCTGATCGCGTTTCTGCTGCTGGCAGCAATTTATGTGGTGTATCAGGCCGCACATATCCTGTTCCCACAGAATGTTTATGAGACTGCGCTGCCTGCGGTCATTTCGGATACGGTGGAAGCCGACGGAGTTCTGCTGTTCGACGAAAGCTATGTGGCAGGCAGCGGAAACCTTGGATATCTTGCTGCCGACGGCGAGCGCGTTTCAGCGGGCACCGCAGTGGCAGAGGTGTACAGCAACGCTTCGCAGGCTTCGCTGCGCCTGCAGCTGAACCAGCTGAATGATCAGATCGACCTGCTGCAGAAATCGCAGAACACTTCTGCGCTGCAGCTGGATACCCTTTTAAAAGAACGTTCTTCTGCGCTGTATGACCTGCTGGATACGCTGGACGACAGCGATTATGAAGCGGTGGATGATGATGCCAATGCCTACCTGCTGGCCCAGAACAAGCTCTGGGTGGTAACGGGCGAAGCTGCAAACTTTACCGATCAGATCACTGCGCTGGTCCAGCAGTCCCAGAGCGTGCAGGCGCAGCTGGGCAGCCCGGCGCAGATCACTGCACCGCAGACCGGCTATTTTGTGCGCTCTTCCAGCAGCGGACGGCTCAATGCCAGTGCCGATGATATCCTTGCACTGAACGCACAGGAGCTGCAGGGCTATCTGCAGTCCGACCCAGTGCTGACACTGGACGGCTGCGCCGGTAAGATCGTGGCAGGGTTCACATGGCGCTATGTGGGCGTGTGCACTGCAAAGCAGGGCGAAAAGCTGCTGGGTCAGAACGGCAAGCCGCTGAGCACAGCGGTGGAAATCAGCTTCCCGGGTCAGGTGGAGAACAGCCTCAAGGCCACCGTCACCGAGGTGGAGATCGATCAGGACAGCGGCCTTGCCCGCTTTGTGCTTGCCTGCAACTCCATCAACGGCGATGTGCTTTGCCTGAACCGGGCTGCAGCACGCATCTCGGTAGGAGAGCGCAGCGGCCTGCGGGTGCCTGCTGCGGCTGTGCACTATTTGAAAGAGGATGGCACCGAGGCACAAACGCAGGGCGAAAACTACATTCCCGGTGTGTACGTGAAACTTGGCAACATTGCCCGCTTCTGCCGGATCGACCCGGTGGACGCAGACCATCCACTCATCACGGACGGCGATTACATCCTTGTTCTGCCCGAAGGACCGAGGCTCGGTCAGCGAGGTGAGGCTTTATGATGAAATAATCGTTTCCGGACAAAATTTGTATGATGGAAAGCTTTTGTAGTTATTGACATCTGAGGCAAAAAATCCGATAATAGATAAAGCTATTATTTGCATCTATTTGCGCATCTATTTGCAAAGAACGCCAGGCAGCGCCATGCTGCCCGAATGAAAGGAGCAGATTGTATGTCTTTGCTTGACAGCATTAAGAAAGGTCTGTTTGACCAGGAAGACGATTACGAGGATCAGTACATTGACGATGGCCCCCAGATGGTAAACAATAACAATGGCATCGGCCTTGGTTCTGACGACGAAAATGAAGAGCCTGTTGAGGGTGCCAAGAAGAACGGCAAGGTGGTCAACATCAATGCCACCACTCAGCTCAAGGTCGTTCTGGTCAAGCCTGAGCGTTTTGAGGATGCCAGTACCATTGCTGACCACCTGAACAACAAGCGCACCGTGGTGCTCAATCTGGAGTCCACCAACAAGGAAGTGTCCCGCCGTCTGGTGGATTTCCTGTCCGGTGTTGCATATGCAAACAATGGCCAGATCAAGCGCGTGGCCAACAGCACCTTCATCATCACTCCGTACAACGTGGATATCATGGGTGATCTGCTGGACGAGCTGGAAAACAATGGCGCGTTCTATTGATCCGCAGCCCAAGGCGGCGCGCGGTTCATCCCTGCGCGTACCGATGAAGAACGCTATCTCATGCGCCATATCGAGGACTTGGCCCACACGGCCTTTTCCCGGGACATTGCGCGGTATTCGGCTTTCCTGAGTGACCGCGAGCAGGACTTGGCCCGCGCGGCACTGGGCCGTGCCGGTGTGCAGGAGGGCTTCCGGTTTGAGGGCGGCTGGTTGAATGCGGAGCGCAAGGTGCTCTGTATCGAGCCGGAGTACAGCTGCGGCGAAGCACCCATCTGCTGTGTGCGGCTGCAATGCCGTGCACAGGCGGGGGCTGCGCTGCCCGCCCACAAGGATTACCTGGCAGTCTGATGGGCCTTGAGCTGCGGCGCGAGGCGCTGGGAGATATCGTTCTGCCGGAGGATCAGCCGGGCACAGCTTATGTGTTTGCGCTGGAATCGGCAGCACAGCTGATCTGCCGGGAACTGTTTCAGGCTGGACACACGGAGCTGACCACGGAACTGCTGACGCTGGATGAGGTGCCGCAGTTTCCGCAGGCGGAGCGTGAGATGCACAGTGCAACGGTATCGTCCCTGCGGCTGGACGCTGTGCTGGCAGCTATGCTGCACTGCAGCCGAGGACAGGCTTCGGAACTGATCGAGGCGGGCAGGGTGGAGATCAACCACCTGCCGGCGGATAAACCTCATGCGCAGGTATATGAGGCGATGTGTTCACGGTGCGCGGCAAGGGCCGCTTCAACCTGACTGCACTGCCCGGCAAAAGCAGAAAAGATCGGTCAATCATCGAATTTTTTCAATATTAAAAGCAACGGGAGGAAATGACTATGCTGACTCCGCAGGATGTCCGTTCTGTGCAATTTGAGAAAAACCTCCGCGGCTACCGCACAGAGGACGTAGACCGTTTTCTGGATAAGGTGGAAGAACAGCTGCGGGACGACGATGCGCAGGCGGAACAGCTTCGCAAGCAGATTGCGGACCTGACTGCTGAAAACCAGAAGCTGCACGATGAACTGAAGAGCTTTGAGGCAGATGGTGAAATGCTCAAGAGCGCGCTGATCAATGCACAGCGCATGGGCGAAAATGTCATCCGCGAAGCAAACCAGAAAGCAGAAGAGATCATCCATCGTGCAAATCTGCGCGGTGATGATATCATCCGCGATGCCAACGAACTGCTGCAGAAGGCAAACGACCGTGCAGACGAGATTGAGAACGAAGCAAACGAGAAGCGCCTTGCAGAGGAACGCGAGTATGACCGCGTGCGTCTGGAAGTGACCCGCTTCAAGTCTGATGTGCTCAACCTGTACCGCAGCCATGTGGAGTCGCTGAGCCGTCTGCCGGAGTTCCAGAAGGAAACGGCTGCACAGGATGCCGAACAGGCAGAGCCTGCTGCAGAGGAAAGTGAGCCTGCCGCTGCAGCCCAGCCGCAGGCAGCGGACGTGCAGGAGCCGGAAGCAGAGCCTGCACAGCCCGCACAGGAAGATGCAGAACCTGCTGCCGTTGTTGAAAATGACGACGACAAGGCAGCTGACAGCAGCGAGGATTTCTGGGCAAAGGATGAGAGCCAGCTCAAGCTGGACCCGCCGCCCGCGCCTCCTGCTGATTTTAAGCCGGACGAGCCGGACTACGATGCTTTTCAGGGTGTCAAGTTCAGCGAGTAAGGCAACCCCATAAGGAAATATAGAGGAGAGTGTAAACCATTGGCTAAGAACAAATCGCAGTACGATAGTACTCTGAACCTGCCCAAGACCCTGTTTGAAATGCGTGCCGGCCTGCCCAAGAAGGAGCCGGTCATGCTGAAGGATTGGGACGACAACGACCTGTACAATCAGCTCATGAAGCACAACGAGGGCAAGCCGCAGTTCATCCTGCACGACGGCCCTCCGTACGCAAACGGTAATATCCACATGGGTACTGCCCTGAACAAGATCATCAAGGATATCATTATCCGCGATAAGAACATGGAGGGTTTCCAGGCTCCCTATGTGCCCGGCTTTGATACCCACGGCCTGCCAATCGAGCTGAAGGCTCTGTCCTCCGTCGGTGATAAGAAGAAGGACATTTCCAAGCTGGAACTGCGCCAGATCTGCGAAAAGTTTGCTACTGAGCACATCGATATCATGAGCGACCAGTTCAAGCGTCTGGGCGTTATCGGCGATTTCGAGCATCCGTATCTGACCCTGAAGCCTGAGTTCGAGGCACGCCAGATCGAGATCTTTGGCGAGATGGCAAAGAAGGGCTACATCTACAAGGGCCTGAAGCCCGTGTACTGGTGCCCGGACTGCCGCACGGCTCTGGCAGAGGCCGAGATCGAGTACGGCGAGGACGACTGCGATTCCATCTTCGTGCGTTTCCACGTCTCTCAGGACCCCAACGGTGTGCTGGCAAAGCACGGCATCCCGATGGACAAGACCTACTTCGTCATCTGGACCACCACCACTTGGACTCTGCCCGCTAACGAGGCGATCTGCCTGAACGGCCAGTTCGAGTACTCCTTCGTCAAGATCGGCGATGAGTTCCACATCATGGCCACCGAACTGGTCAAGAGCGTCATGGATGCCTGCCACATCGAGAACTACGAGATCGTGGGTGAGCCGGTCTCCGGTGCCGAGTTTGAGCTGATGCGCTACAACCACGTCTACCTGCCAAGGAGGGCTGGGTCATTCTGGGCGATCACGTCACGCTGGAAAGCGGTTCTGGCTGCGTCCATACCGCAGGCGGCCACGGCGTGGACGACTTCAACGTCTGCCAGAAGTATCCGCAGGTGCCCATCACCGTCCCCGTGGACGATGGCGGCTATCTGACCGAGCTGGCCGGTAAGTATGCAGGTCAGCGCGTGTGGGCTGCCAACAAGACCATTCTGGCCGATTTGACCGAGTCCGGTGCTGTCATGGGTCAGGTGCACATCAAGCATCAGTACCCGCACTGCTGGCGCTGCCATCACCCCATCATCTTCCGTGCAACGGAACAGTGGTTCTGCTCCATCGCAAAGTTCCGCGAGGATGTCTACAAGGCCATTGACACCGTTACCTGGATGCCGGATTGGGGCCATGACCGCATGAAGGGCATGGTGCGCGACCGCAACGACTGGTGCATCAGCCGCCAGCGCACCTGGGGCGTGCCCATTCCCGCATTCTACTGCAAGAAGTGCGGCACCTACCACATCACCGATGCCACCATCAAGGCTGTCAGCGACCTGTTCCGCAAGGAAGGTTCCGATGCATGGTATAAGTACGAAGCCGAGCAGATCATCCCCGCAGGCGAAGTGTGCGAAAAGTGCGGTGCTTCCGAGTGGACCAAGGACACCGACATCATGGACGTCTGGTTCGACTCCGGCTCCACCCACGCCGCTGTGCTGGAGGAGCGTCCGGAACTGCGCTTCCCGGCTGATATGTATATGGAAGGCGGCGACCAGTTCCGCGGCTGGTTCCAGTCCAGCCTGCTGACCAGCGTTGCAAGCAAGGGCTGCGCACCCTATAAGTCTGTTCTGTGCCACGGCTGGGTCGTGGACGAGCAGGGCAAGCAGATGCACAAGAGCGCCGGCAACGGCGTGGAGCCCAGCGAGATCATCAAGGACTACGGCGCTGATATCATCCGTCTGTGGGTGGCTTCTTCCGACTACACCGTGGATGTGCGTGCCGGCAAGAACATCTTCAAGCAGCTGAGCGAGGCTTACCGCAAGATCCGCAACACCGCCCGCTTCATTCTGGGCAATCTGGACGGCTTTGATCCCAACACCGACTGTGTGGCTGACGATCAGCTGCAGGAGATCGACCGCTGGGCACTGGCTGCTCTGGATGACCTGATGGTCAACACCAGCGCAGGCTACGCTGTGTATGACTTCAACAAGGTCTATCATGCAGTGTACAACTTCTGCGTTGTTGCAATGTCCAACTTCTATCTGGATGTGACCAAGGATCGTCTGTACTGCACCAACGGCGCAGGCCGCAAGGCTGCTCAGACCACCATGTACAAGATCCTTGTGGCTCTGGACAAGATCATTGCGCCCATCCTGTGCTTCACCAGCCAGGAGATCTGGGACTTCATGCCCAAGACCGAGGGCATGAACAAGTACGTTGTCTTTGAGGAGATGCCCAAGGCCGGCCAGTATGCCGCCGATGAGGCCTTCAAGGCAAAGTGGGCTCAGCTGATCGCCGTCCGTGATGAGGTGAAGAAGGTTCTGGAGCAGGCCCGTGCCGAAAAGGTCATCGGTGCTTCTCTGGAGCTGCCGTCACCCTGTACTGCAATGATACTGTGTACAGCCTGCTCAACAGCATCCCCATGGACGAGCTGGCCGACCTGATGATCGTCTCTCAGGTAGAGCTGGTCAAGGGCGAAGGCGGCGCTGCATGTGCTGTTGAAGGCCTGGGCGTTGCTGCTGCACATGCCACCGGCGAAAAGTGCGAGCGCTGCTGGAAGTATTCTTCTTCCATCGGCAGCCATGCCGCACATCCCACCCTGTGCGCACGCTGCGCCAGCGTTGTGGAAGCCTAAGCGTTCCGCATAAAACAATGTTTTAAAGGGCGGCGCTCCCTTATACCGGGGAGCGCCGTTTTTTATACTGAATGATTTTGGGAGTATCCTATGGCATATGTTGTTTTTAATCTGCTCGCGGCAGCGGCACTCATTGGCATCGATCAGGCCATCAAGCTGTGGGCCACAAATGTGCTGCAGCCGGTGGGAGCCATGCCGCTGATCCCCCATGTGGTGGAGCTGCGGTTCGTGCTCAACCCGGGCATGGCGTTCAGCTGCTCAGCGGCAAGCAGCTGTTCCTCATCATCGCTACCAGCATAGCGCTGATCTTTGTGGCCTATGGGCTGTTCTTCCGCAGCCGCGGCAGATACCTGCAGCAGGCTGCGCTGCTGCTGATCCTTGCCGGCGGCATCGGCAACCTGATCGACCGTGTGCTCAACGGCGAGGTGGTGGACTACATCAATCTGCTGTTCATGCAGTTTGCGGTGTTCAATTTTGCGGATATCTGCGTGTGTGTGGGCGTGGGCCTCTGGGTGCTGGTAATTTTTCTGGAAGAGCTGCACGCTGAGGACGGGCAGTCCCCGAAGGAGCAGTGAGCCATGGAACAGCGTGAATTTGTGGTGGAGCAGGAGACGGCAGGCCAGCGCATCGACCGCTTTCTGAGCGGCGAGGACACCGGTCTTTCCCGGTCTGCTCTGCAGGCGCTGGTGGCCGACGGTCATGTGTTGTGCAACGGCAGGCTGGTTGCCAAAAGCCTGAAGCTCAAGGCGGGCGACACCATCGTTTTGGAAATTCCGGACGCAAAGCCCATTGAGGCCGTGCCGCAGGACATCCCGCTGGAAATCGTCTATGAGGACGAGCATCTGCTGGTGGTCAACAAGCCCAAAGGATGGTGGTGCACCCGGCTCCCGCAACCCGGACGGCACGCTGGTGAACGCGCTGCTGTGGCACTGCAAGGGAAGTCTGTCCGGTATCGGCGGCGAGATTCGCCCCGGCATCGTGCACCGCATCGATAAGGACACCAGCGGACTGCTGGTGGTGGCAAAGGACGATGCAACGCACATCGGCCTTTCCCAGCAGATGGCGGTGCACAGTGTGGAGCGCGCGTATCGCACCATCGTGTACGGCGGCTTTGCACAAGATGAGGGCTTTGTGGAAAGCAATCTGGGCCGCAGCAAGACCGACCGCAAAAAGATGGCGGTCTACCCGGCCAGTGAGCCGCACACCAAATATGCCTATACCGGCTATCAGGTGCTGGAACGGTTGAACAACTTTACCATGCTGGAATGCCGCCTGAAGACCGGCCGCACCCATCAGATCCGCGTGCACATGGCATCCATCCAGCACCCGGTGGCGGGCGACCCGGTGTATGGCCCGCACAATTGCATCACCAGCCTGCACGGCCAGTGCCTGCACGCAAAAACGCTTGGCTTTGTGCACCCGATCACCGGCGAACATCTGCGGTTCGATTCGGAATTGCCGGAATACTTCACTCATTTTCTTGCAACGCTCAGGAGGGGAACGGTATGAACCATCTTTCTTCAACGCTCGTACTGTGTGATCTGGACCATCTGCTTTTGGGTGCCGACGGCAACCTGACGCAGGTGGTGCGGGATGTGCTGCAGCTGTTCGTCCGCCGCGGCGGACGTTTTACGGTGTTTTCCCAGCGCACGCCGCGGGCAGTGCGGTCCATTCTGGGCAGTGTGCGGCTCAGCGCTCCTGCGCTGGTGTGCGGCGGTGCCATGACCTACCATTTGCCGATGGCACCCGCCAGCGCTGTGCACCTTTGCCGGGCAGGATGCCGACCTGTTCGCCCGCCTGCCGGTGGCAGAGGGCGTGGGCATTGCCCTGCAGATGACCGACGGTACTACCCGCGTGCTGCGCATGAGCGAGGCATTGGAGCGTCATCTGCGGCAGGAATGGACCTTATCTGCTGGCAAACGCGGCAGATATCAAGGGGGAAGAAGTGCTGCGGGTGCTGCTGTATCAGGACAGCAAGGCAGTGCCCATGATCTCGCTACTGGAAAAATCTCTGGGCGACCGCACAGCGGTGCTGCTGGGCGAGCGTGCCGCAGCGGATACGCTGATCCTGACCCCCAGAACCGTCTCTGGCCGTGAAATGCTGGATGCCGTGTGTATGCCGGTGGGCATCGACCCGGAAGATGTGCTGGTACTTGCCGGAGGGCTGCCTATGCTGGACATGGTGCGCGCTTCCAGCCAGAGCACCGCAGCTGCGGATGCCCCGGCTGAGCTGCGTCTTGCTGCCCAAAAGGTCACTTTGACCGATGCTGCGGCAGGTTCTGCAGTGGAAGTGCTGTACCGTATGGTGCGGGATGCTGAAAATTTGGCGTAAAATTTGTGCAAGGCTTCTGCAAATTCTTTCGCAGAAGCCTTTCTTTTTGGAGGAAAGTCAGGTACAATGAGAGAAACGCATCTTCTGGTCCTGCAAAAGAAGGAAAAACTCTTTCTTGCGCTGTCGCTGGCGGCGGTGGTTTTGTGCACAGTGCTGGCCTTTGGCTTTGCCGTGCCGCTGCAGGCTGCCGAACCGCAGGTCCTGCCGGATACGACCGGGCTGGAACAGTATGTGCTGGTGGATCTGAACACTGCCGATCTCTCTGCGCTGTGCACACTGCCGGGCGTAGGGGAAAAGCGCGCACAGACGATTCTGGATTACCGGACGCAGAATGGCCCGTTTGAACGGGTAGAAGATGCAGCCAATGTTCCGGGCCTGACACAGACCATTGTGGATTCCTGGGCAGGAATGGCAACCGTGAGCTGAGCCGCAGCCGGCGGCCCGGCGCAGCAAAAAGGGGAATGATTATGAGTGACGATACCATTTTTATCAACCGGGAACTGAGCTGGCTGGATTTCAACCGGCGCGTTCTTGCGCTGGGCAAAGATAAAAATGTTCCGCTTGCAGAGCAGGTCAAATTTCTTGCGATCTACGGCTCCAATTTGGACGAGTTTTTTATGGTGCGCGTGGGTTCTCTGCAGGAGCGCGCCAATCTGGAACAGGAACAGGGCAAAAAGGTCAAGAGGGAAAACAAGACCAACATGTCCGCGGCGGAACAGCTGACTGCCATCATGCCCAAAACGGCACAGCTGCAGGAGGAGTGCGATAAATACTACGCAAAGGCGCTGGAAGCACTGGCGGAGTGCGGCTGGCGCAAGGTGGATCTTGACCACTTGTCCAAGGAGGACGAGCACTTCTGGAAGAAGTACTTCCAAACGGAGCTGTTCCCCATCCTTAGCCCGCAGATCGTGGATAACCGCCATCCGTTCCCATTCCTGCGCAATAAGGAGATTTACCTTGGCGTTCTGCTCAAGGAAAAACACCCGGCAGGGCAGAGCCTTGGCATCATTCCCATTTCCAGCCAGATGGAACGGATGCACGTTGTAAAAAAAGACGGCGAAACGCAGTTTGCACTTACCGAAGAGCTGGTGCTGCACTTTGCGGCCAGCATCTTTGGCAAAGAGACGATTCAGGAAAAATGTCTCTTCCGTGTTACCCGCAATGCGGATATCGACGTAAAAGAGGGCATGATGGATCATGATATCGACTACCGCGAGATCATGACCGAGCTGCTCAAGCGCCGCCGCAAGCTGGCTGCGGTGCGTCTGCAGATCACGCCTGCCCCGGCCCCGGAGGTAGAACGCCTGCTGTGCAACCGTCTGCTGCTCACCCATAAACGGGTGTTCGAGCAGAAAAGCCCGCTGGATCTGAGCTTTTTCTACAAGCTCACCGGCCGCATGGAAGCGGAGGGGCGGCCGGAACTGTTCTACCCGGCTGCACGGCCCATGCTGCCGCCGCCGGACTACGACCTTGCCGCTGAGGTGCAGAAGCACGATGTGCTGCTCAGCTATCCGTACCAGTCCATCCGGCCCTTCATTGCCATGCTCAAAAAGGCTGCCCATGATCCTGAGGTCATTTCCATCAAAATGACACTGTACCGTATGGCGCGGGAGTCCCAGATCGTGCAGGCGCTGATGGAAGCCGCTGAGAACGGCAAAGAGGTGGTGGCGCTGGTGGAACTGCGCGCCCGCTTTGACGAGCAGAACAATATCGACTGGTCGAAGCAGCTGGAAAGCGCAGGCTGTACGGTCATTTATGGCTTTGATGATTACAAAGTGCACTCCAAGCTGACCCTTATCACCAAAAAGAGCAAAGAGGGCTACTCTTATATCACCCAGATCGGCACCGGCAACTACAACGAAAAGACCAGTGAGCTTTACACGGACTATTCCTTCATTACGGCAGACCATGGCATTGGCGAGGAAGCTTCCAATGTGTTCCAGAACCTTGCCGTGCAGAAGCTGACTGAGGAGAGCGACCGGATGCTGGTAGCACCGCTGCGCTTCAAGAGCGTATTGCTGGAAGAGATGGATCGTGTCATTGCCGCCGCCCGCATGGGCCGTCCGGCATCCATGATCCTGAAAAACAATTCCATCAGCGACCGGGATATCATCCTCAAGCTGCAGGAAGCCAGCTGTGCCGGTGTGCGCATTGATATGATCGTGCGCGGCATCTGCTGCGTGCGCGCCGGCGTGCCCGGCAAGACGGAGAACCTGCATATCCGCAGCCTTGTGGGTCGTTATCTGGAGCATGGCCGCATTTACAGCTTCTTCGATGGTGCACATACCCGCATCTATATTGCATCCGGCGATTTCCTCACCCGCAACACCGAGTGCCGCGTGGAGGTGGGCGTGCGCGTGGAGGATCCCGTGCTGGTGCGGAAGCTTACCGACATTCTGCAGCTGCAGCTGCGGGATAACGTCAATGCCCGCGAGATGCGCCCGGACGGCAGCTACCAGAAGGTAAAGCCCGCTGAGGGCGAAGCACTGGTGAACGGCCAGATGGGCATGTATGAGCTGTTGAAAAATGACTGGACGCAGCCGGAGCCTTGGAGCTTTCTGCCGCTGCGCAGGAAAAACAGCCTGAACCTTCTGCCGAAGCAGAAAAGCCAGAACCTGCGAAAACGGAAGCGGCTCCCGCTGCAAAACAGGCAGAAGCTTCTCACCCGGAATCTGCTGCGGCACCGGAAAGCGGCGACCGTTTTGACCAGCTGGAACAGATGGTCAATCATAAAAAGCGTACAGAGCCGCAGCCTGCCCCTGCAGCCAAGCCGATAAAACCGGTGGTGGTGGAGACACCCGCCCCCAGAAGCCGCCTGAAACGGATTTTGGATTTTTTCAAGTTACGCAGATAATATTTGCAAGATCCGACAGAGCAAACCCTCTGCCGGGTCTTTTTGCGTGTTTGCCTGCATAAATAAAAAGCAAACGGAAGGCGGGAGGCAGAAGGTGCGGGCAAAGCGATGGGGACGAGCCGGGCACGGCAGGGAGCAGCCCAGACGGAGGGTGATTTTTCTGGCAGTTTTAGCCGGACTGCTGGGGTGCTTGGTGCTTCCGGTGCGGGCGCAGAAAAAAACGGGGAAGCTTTGTTTCCCGCTGGATACCACACAGTACCGTGTTTCGGACGGATACGGCTGGCGGCAGGATCCTTTTACCGGGGAAAGGACGTTCCATAAGGCATTGATCTTGCCTGTGCAGAGGGAACAGAAGTGATTGCTGCGGAAGGCGGTGCGGTGGTGCAGGCATACCGCAGCACAAGCTATGGCACCTGTCTGCGTGTTCTCCATACAGATGGCAGTGAGTCACTTTACGCCCATTTGCAGTACGCCTATGTCCGCCCGGGCGAGGTGGTGGAAACAGGGCAGCTGCTGGGCGCAGCAGGGCGCAGCGGGCGCGCTACGGGAGCACACCTGCATTTTGAACTGTACCGGCAGGGAACAGCCTGTGACCCAGCGGATGCGCTGGGCCTTTCCTCATGAAGCTGCATGATTCCCGGCAGCTGGGGCCGCTGGTGTTCCGCGACCCGCTGCTTTTGTGTAGCGCACTGTATTTTCTGCTCTACTTTGATGCAAGCGGCTTTCTGCGGCTGGGGCTGCTGGCGGCGTTCCTGCACGAGTGCGGGCACATTCTGGTGTATTGTGTGTTTCTGCACCGCTTTCCGGTCATTGAGGTGACCATGACTGGCTTTTGTATGCGGATGGACGCTCCGGCCCGGGGCCTTTCACCGGGGCGGCTCTTCTGGCTGGCTGCTGCAGGCCCGGCGGTCAATTTCATGCTGGCAGGCATCTGGGCACTGCGGCTGGAACAGGAACTGACCATCCGCGGCAGTGCCTTCTGGGCGGCAAATCTGCTGACCGGGGGATTCAATCTGTTGCCCGTTCCACCGCTGGATGGGGCGCAGCTGGCATCCTGCCTGTGCGAAATGCGGCATGCAGGCAAAAAGTTTAAGGGAAATGATTGAAAAAACAGCTCATTTCGGGTACAATAAAATGACGTGTAAAAATGGACTGTTTATTGGAGGACTCGATGTTTGATCCAAAACTGAAAGAAGCACTGGGACGGGTACAGAAGCCTGGTCGTTATACCGGCGGAGAACCCGGCAGTGTATATAAGGACAAAGAAAAAGTGGATGTCCGCTTTGCGTTCTGCTTTCCGGACACCTATGAGGTAGGTATGTCCTTCCTCGGCGAAAAGATCCTGTATGAGCTGCTCAACAGCCACGAAAACTGGTGGTGCGAGCGTGCTTTTATGCCGTGGCTGGATATGAAGGCCGAGATGGAGCGTCTTGGTCTGCCGCTCTACACCATGGAGAGCAAGGATCCGCTCACCGCTTTTGATGCAGTGGCTTCACCCTGCAGTACGAGCTTTCCTATACCAATATTCTGGCTATGCTGGATCTGGCGGGCATCCCATTCTATTCCAAGGATCGCGATGAAGCTGGCCGCTGATCGTGGCGGGTGGCCCCTGCGCCTGCAACGCGGAACCCATTGCGGATTTTTTTGATGTGGTCCAGCTGGGTGAGGGCGAAAACCAGCTGCCCGGCATCTGCGCCGAGATCGAAAAGGCCAAGAAGGAGGGCGGCGTTTCCAAAAAGGAACTGCTGCAGCGCATTGCAAAGATCCCCGGCGTCTATATCCCGGCGTTCTACGATGTGGAGTATTACGAAGATGGCCGGGTCAAGGCCATCACCCCCAATGAGCCGGGCATCCCGGCGCGCATCACCAAGGCCATCATCAAGGACCTGAACGAGTTTGCCCCGCCCACGAATTTCGTGGTGCCCATGGTGGGTGCCATTCAGGACCGCGCCAGCATTGAGGTGCTGCGCGGCTGTGTGCGCGGCTGCCGCTTCTGTCAGGCGGGCTTTCTGTACCGCCCCATGCGCCAGCGTGACGCGGGCCTTCTGAACAGGGCGGCGCAGGAGCTGTGCGCCAACACCGGCTATGAGGAGCTGAGCCTTTCCAGCCTGTCCACCTCTGACCACGGCCAGCTGGAAGAGCTGCTGGATGATCTGAACGAGTGGGCACCCAAGGAGCATGTGAGTCTGTCGCTGCCTTGCTGCGCGTGGACAACTTCTCCCAGAGCCTCATTGAAAAGACCACCAAGGTGCGCAAGAGCGGCCTGACCTTCGCCGCTGAAGCCGGCACCCAGCGCCTGCGCAACGTCATCAACAAGAATGTCACATGGGACGAGATCGAAAAGACCTGCACCATTGCATTCAACGCGGACTATACCTCGGTCAAGCTCTACTTCATGATGGGCCTGCCCACTGAGACCATGGAGGACATTGAGGGCATCGCAGAGACGGCGCAGAAGGTGGTAGACCTCTATTATTCGCTGCCCAAGCGCGGCAAGGGCAAGGGTGTACAGGTGACCATCAGCTGTGCCTGCTTTGTGCCCAAGCCCCATACGCCGTTTGAGTTCGTGCCCATGGACACCGAAGAAATGCTGCGCGCCAAGCAGAAGCACCTGCTGGAAAGTGTACGCAGCCGCAAGATCAAGGTCAACTATCACGACAGCACCACCAGCTTTCTGGAGGGCGTGTTCGCCAAGGGCGACCGCCGTCTGGCACCGGTCATTGTGGAAGCCTACAAGCGCGGCTGCTACTTTGACGGCTGGGAGGAGTGCTTCAAGTACGATACTTGGCTGCAGACCTTTGCTGATCTGGGCATTGACCCGGCGTTCTACTGCCAGCGTCCTATCGGTCTGGACGAGGTAACGCCATGGTCCCACATGGATTACGGCGTCACCCACGAATATCTGGTACGGGAGTACCAAAAGGCTCTTGCCGCCCAGACTACCCAGCCCTGCAACCGTGCCTGCCACGGCTGCGGTGCAAATCACCTGTTAGGAGGTCCCTGCTTTGATTACAGTAAGAATCTCGTTTGAGAAAAAGAATGAGGCCTCCTACATCTCCCTGCTGGACCTGCAGCGGGTGATGCAGCGTGTGCTCAAGCGCAGCGGCCTGCCGGTGTGGCATACGCTGGGTTTCAATCCCCACATCTATATGACCTTTGCCTGCCCGCTTTCTCTGGGGCAGGAGAGCGAGTGCGAGTGCGTGGACGTCAAGACCGAAGCGGAAGCCCCGGATTTTGAGCAGTGGAAAGCGGCCCTCAATGCCATCATGCCCGCAGGCATCGTGATCACGCACGTTGGCCCGGTGCAGATGAAGGCGGACCTCATTGCCTACGCATGCTATCGCATCACCTACCCGGCGGCAGCGGCTGCGGCGCTGGATCAGTACAACGCGCTGGAAAGCGCCCCGGTGGAAAAGCACGGCAAAAAGGGCAACAAGATCATCGAGCTGAAGGAACATCTGCCCAAGGTGGAGTACACCACGGAGGGGGACAGCCTGCACATTGAGCTGTGCCTGCCCGCTGCGCAGGAGCTGAACCTGAACCCCTCGCTGCTGACCGGCTTTCTGGAAGAAAAATTCGGCCTGCCTGCTGTCAGCGCCAACATCCTGCGCAAAAAGTTTTTGACGGCAGATAAGCAGTTGTTTGTCTAATCGGAGCGTGAAAGACCGTCTGTTGGGCAAAACAGAAAATTTTCGCATTTATTTTGGTCAGAACGCTTGCATTTACGCAGGTTTTGTGATATCCTATTTAGGCGTTAGTGTCCGCTGAGACCACAGCGGGGTTAATGACAATATCATTAAACGGGCGGTCCTCTGACGGCAAAGTGCCGTGTATGAACGTCTAAAAACAAATGGAGGATTCAAAAATGGACGCACTGAAGATTATTTCTGAAGGCAGCATCAAGGCTGAAAAGCCCCAGTTCAACGTTGGCGATACCGTCCGCGTTGATGTTCGTATCAAGGAAGGCGACCGTGAGCGCATTCAGGCCTTTGAGGGCACTGTGATCGCAAAGAAGCACGGCGGCGTTGCTGAGACCTTCACCGTTCGCCGCGTTGCTTACGGTGTTGGCATCGAGCGTGTCTTCCCCATCAACAGCCCCTTCGTTGAGAAGGTCACCGTTGTCCGCAAGGGCAAGGTCCGCCGCGCAAAGCTGTTCTACCTGCGTGGTCGTACGGGCAAGGCTGCCAAGGTCAAGAGCGATATTTGATCATCCCCGATTTGAAACGGGAGAAAAGGGACAACCTTGTTGTCCCTTTTTTCTTTATCAAAATTTCGGAAAAAATGCGGCTTTTTGCAGGCACCGTTCTTGCGAAGAGCCTGTCGGCTGCGGTATAATCGGGTCAGCAGTGTAAAACCAGAAGGTGAGGTGTACCGGATATGGAAAAACAGGAACAGGCAAAGCCCGTGCGTGGGCAGAACCTGCTGGAATGGTACGAGGCATTGATCTCGGCAGCGCTGGTGCTGGTACTGATCTTTTCGTTTTTCTTCCGCATCATTCAGGTGGACGGCAGCTCTATGGTGCCCACACTGGTGAACGGTGATAAGCTCATCGTGTGGGGAGCAGGCTATACACCGCAGCGTGGTGACGTGGTCATTGTGGACAGCTATACCTCCTACGGTAAACCGCTGGTCAAGCGTGTCATCGCCAAAGGCGGCGATACGGTCTCCATCGATTATGCAACAGGCACCGTGGCGGTGAACGGCGAGGTCTTGCAGGAGGACTACATTGCAGAGCCTACTTATCTTGGCTATGATGTAACTTTCCCGTATACGGTGCCGGAGGGCACGGTGTTCGTGATGGGTGATAACCGCAACCAATCACTGGACAGCCGTTCCACCTATGTGGGCTGCATTGACGAACGGGACATTCTGCAGGGTGCTTTTGTGCTTTATGCCCTTTACAGATTTTGGGGTGGTAAAATGAACGAAATGGATACTCGCTTTGCAAACCAGTACAATATTCAGTGGTTCCCGGGCCACATGACCAAGACTCTGCGCATGATGGAGCAGGAGATCCAGCACGTGGATGCAAGCCTTGTGCTGCTGGATGCCCGCATCCCGCTTTCCAGCCTGAACCCGGAGATCGAGCGCATCACGGCCCGCAAGCCGAAACTATACGCGCTGAACAAGGCCGATCTGGCAGACCCGGCTGTAACGGAAGAATGGATCAAGTATTTCCGTGCGGCAGATGCCGGCTGTGTGGCCATCAGCGCCAAGCAGAAGGGCGGTGCCAATGCGGTAAAGGCTGCCATTGAAAAAGAACTGGCGGGCCTGCTGGAACGCCGCCAGAACCGCGGCATGGGCGGTGCCAAGACGCAGGTGATGCTGTGCGGCATCCCCAATGTGGGCAAATCCACCTTCATCAACACCTTTGCAGGCTCTGCCCGCGCCAAGGCGGCAGACCGCCCGGGCGTGACCAAGGGCAAACAGTGGGTCAGCACCGACAAATTTGATCTGCTGGATATGCCCGGCGTACTGTGAAGAAGTTTGACTCTAAGACCATTGCGTCCAATCTGGCCTTTATCGGCTCCATCAAGGATGATATTCTGGATGTGGAAGAGCTGGCCATGAACCTGCTGGACGAGGTGCGCCGCAACTACCCCGACCTTGTGGCCCAGCGCTACAAGCTGGATGCCGAAACGCTGGCCCTGCCGCCCTACGAGCTGATGGAAGCCATCGGCCGCAAGCGCGGTCTGCTGGTGCGCGGCGGCGAGGTGAACACCGAGCGCTGCGCCATTATGCTGGTGGACGAGTTCCGCGCCTGCAAGTGGGGCCGCATCTCGCTGGAGCGTCCGCCGCAGCGGGATGATCTGGCTGATTTTGCCGAGGAGGATGACGAATGAAGCGCCGTTCCGACGAGGAGATCTCGGCTCCGCTGTATGAATACGATGCCGCTGTACGCAGTCAGTATGGCTGCTTTGCAGGCGTGGACGAAGCCGGACGCGGCCCTCTGTGCGGCCCGGTGTGCGTAGCGGCCTGTATTCTGGACCCGGAGAATCCGGTCTTTGGCATCAACGACTCCAAAAAGCTTACCGAGAAAAAGCGGGAAGCTCTGTTTGATGAGATCATTGAAAAGGCGTTGGCCTACAAAATTGTTTTTGTGGGGCCGGAGATCATTGACCGGGACAACATCCTCAACGCCACCATGGGCGGCATGAAGCAGGCCGTGGAAGAGCTGGACATCGTGCCGAATCTTGTTCTCGTGGATGGAAACCGCACCCCGGCAGGCTGCTGGTCCCGGCACAGCCGGTGGTCAAGGGCGATGCCACCAGTGCCAGCATCGGCGCAGCATCCGTCCTTGCCAAGGTCAGCCGTGACCGCTATATGCTGGAACTGGACAGACAGTATCCGCAGTATCAGCTGGCAAAGCACAAGGGTTACCCGACCAAGCTCCACTATGAGCTGATCGCCCAGTACGGCATCCAGCCGTTCTACCGCCGCAGCTTCCTCAAAAAGCAGGGCTACTGGCCGGAGAACGGAAAGTGAACCGCGCCGAGACAGGGCGCAGGGGAGAAGCAGCTACGGCCCGCTGGTATCAGAAGCAGGGCTGCAGGCTGCTGGCACACAACTTCCACACCCGGATGGGTGAGCTGGATGTTGTGGTGCAGGAGCCGGATGGGACCATTGTCATCTGTGAGGTCAAGACCCGTGCGGAAGGCTCTCTGGCCAGCCCGGCAGAAGCGGTGGACCGGCCCAAACAGCGCCGCCTGATCCGTGCAGCACAGTATTATCTGCAGCAGAACGGCCTGAGCGATGCACCGGTGCGATTTGACGTGGCAGAAGTGTTCCCTCTTGACAGCGGGCGCTGGATGGTACATATTATAAGGGGCGCTTTTCTCACGTAAAGCAACGGCCCCGGTGGGAAAATGTACGGGCAGAGGGCTTCTCTGCCACAGCAGAAGAGCGTGCTTTGCACGTTCTACGGCGAAAAAGGAGCGACAACAATGCAGTTTTTTAGTACCAGAGACCAAAACCGCAAAGTGACTTCCTCGGAAGCAATCGCACAGGGCCTGTCCAACGAGGGAGGTCTGTTTGTACGGAAGCTTCGCAGGTGGATGTGAAGGCACTGTGCGAGCTGGACTACCCGGCCATGGCAGCTGCCGTCATCAAAGAATATCTGACCGACTACTCGCAGGATTTCCTGACTGAAGCTGCCCACAAGACCTACGGAGAGGCCTTTGGCGGCAAGGCAGGCTATCTTGCCCCGGTGGAAGGGGACACCTATGCCTTAGAGCTGTGGCATGGCCCTACCTGTGCATTCAAGGATTATGCTCTGCAGCTGATGCCGAAGCTTCTGGTGGAAGCCAAAAAGAATCTGGGCCGCACGGAAAAGACCCTGATCCTTGTGGCGACCAGCGGCGATACCGGAAAGGCAGCTCTGGACGGCTACCATGATATCCCGGGCGTGGAGATCGCAGTGTTCTATCCCACGGGCGGCACCAGCGAGATCCAGCGCCTGCAGATGGCAACGCAGGAGGGCGCCAACGTGGCAGTGTACGCTGTGCGCGGCAACTTTGATGATGCACAGACCGGTGTGAAGAAGGTCTTTGGTGACACTGCCATTGCAGCAGAGCTTGCCAAGCGGAACATCCGCCTGTCCAGCGCCAACTCCATCAACTGGGGCCGTCTGGTGCCGCAGATCGTCTATTACTTTGCCGCCTATGCCCAGCTGCTCAAGGCGGGCAGGATCACCTTCGGCGATGAAGTGGACTTCTGCGTACCCACCGGCAACTTCGGCGACATTCTGGCAGGCTACTATGCAAAGCGCATGGGCCTGCCCGTAGGCAAGCTGGTCTGCGCTTCCAATGAGAACAACGTGCTGACCGATTTCCTCACCACCGGCACCTACACCGCAAAGCGGGAGTTCTTCAAGACCACCTCGCCCAGCATGGACATTCTGGTGTCCTCGAACCTCGAGCGCCTTCTGTACCATGTCACCGGCAGTGATGCCGAGGTGGCGGGCCTGATGAAGAGCCTTGCCGAGACTGGCAGCTATACTGTGCGTCCGGAGACGCTGGCTGCCATTCAGGAGAACTTCTCCTGCGGCTGGAGCAGTGAGGAAGAAGTGGCAGGGGAGATCCGTGTCCGCTACGAGAAGGACAATTACCTGTGTGATACCCACACCGCCGTTGCGTTCCATGTGGCAGCGCAGAAAAAGCGCGAGGGCGTGCCCATGGTGGTGCTGTCCACCGCGTCTCCCTTCAAGTTCCCGCGCAGTGTGCTGGAAGCACTGGGCCGCACCGCCCCGGAAAATGATTTTGAAGCAATGCAGCAGCTGGAAGCAGCTACCGCGCATACCGCACCGGCAAGCCTTGCCGCGCTGCGCCAGAAGCCGGAGCGCTTTAACACCGTGATCGATCCTGCGCAGATCGCCGAGGTGGCGCTGGGCTATCAGGAATAACGCATCCTGCTGCATTTAGAACAGGAGAAAAAACATGGCACTTTTTGTGCTTGGCGATACCCACCTTTCTCTGGGCGCTTCCAAGCCGATGGATATTTTTCCCGGCTGGAATGATTATGTGGAGCGCCTTGAGAAAAACTGGCGCAAGTTCATCAAACCAGAGGATACCATTGTATTGGCGGGCGATATCAGCTGGGCCATGCGCCTGACCGATACCCGTAAGGATTTTGAATTTCTGCAGAGCCTGCCCGGGCAGAAGATCATCATGAAGGGCAACCACGATTACTGGTGGTCTACCGTGAACAAGATGAATGCCTACCTCAAAGCAGAAGGCTTTGATACCCTGCCACATTCTGCACAACAACTCT
>ENA-OPZM01000101-OPZM01000101.1-human-gut-metagenome-genome-assembly--contig:-NODE-101-length-35554-cov-3.662517_pt1 | contig 35554 bp, 36 predicted proteins | sample MGYA00242478_ERZ504493 | MGnify/ENA primary metagenome ERZ504493 (study PRJEB26092, sample SAMD00036227) | human gut metagenome | host: Homo sapiens | study: EMG produced TPA metagenomics assembly of... | reverse complement strand
ATATAATGCTATAATATAGTTATTATACGTATTGTGCTAGTTAAAATTTTTACTTGCAAAAAAAGTTCAACAAGAGTACATTTCTAAGTATTTCATCACAAAGAAGTGTATCTAATGTTGAACCAATCTCATTGTAAGCTAAATACTTTAAAATTTCAATCCCATTTATTGGTACAAATTTATTCAACCTTTATACCAAAAATATGTTCCTTCTTCTATTCGCCATCGCAGAAATATTCAGCACTGTAAATTAGATGATGTCCTTGTTATTTCTTTACTTTGTTGGCAAGTTGAGCTTAAAATTACTACTCAGTTTCGTTTTTATTACTTTTTGCAAAATAATATTTTTCCTAAATCTTCTCTTCCTGAGCGTTCACGTTTTAATCGTATTTGCAATAATGCTTTTTGTTTTTTGCAATGGATACGTATTGGTATATTAAAACAACATTCAAATAATCCTAAATACACAATTATTGACAGTTTACCACTACCATTATGTCAACCTATTCGTAATAAAAGATGTAAAGTACTTACAGATTATGCAGATATTGCTATAATGCCACTAAAAAGCAATATTATTATGGATTGAAAGGTAGCTTTGAAGTAGGAAGTGATGGACACATTTGGGCATATACATTGAGTAAAGCATCTAAACATGATATAAAAATGGTAGAAGATTTGTTAAGACAATATAGATGTCAATATATTTTAGCAGACCAAGGATATCTAAGTAATGAATTAAAAAAGAAATTGGAAAAAGAAGGAATATGGTTTTGGACACCATCAAGAAAAAATATGAAAGAAAAGAAACAAGAAAATAGTAAATTTCTAAAAAAGAAGAGGAAATATATAGAGACAGTATTTTCTAAATTAGTAAATTTATTTGATATAGAAAGAATAAGAGTACAATCTATTTTAGGATTTCGATTAAGATTGGAACAATGTTTATTAGTTTATACAATAAAAAATGAACTAGCACAATGAGTAGTTATTATATATTTGAGGAGGGATTTTTATGTCTCAAAAATTTTATATTTGTTCACACTGTGGTAATATCATTGCTTTTGTAAAAGATAAAGGCGTGCCTATTATCTGCTGTGGTGAAAAAATGAAAGAAATTATTCCTGGTACTACTGATGCTGCTGTAGAAAAACACGTTCCTGTGATTTCTCAAGAAGGAAATATTGTTACTGTTTCTGTAGGCTCTGTTGAACATCCTATGATTCCTGAACATTATATTGAATGGATATCACTTGAAACAAATAAAGGCAATCAACGTAAGGTACTACAACCAAATACTCCTCCAACAGCTCAATTTGCTCTTTTAGATGGTGAAGAAGTAATTACAGCTTATGCTTATTGCAATCTTCACAGCCTTTGGAAAGCTTAATATAAAAACAAAGCCACTCATTATTTATCATCATAATGAGTGGCTATTTTATTTTTATATCCAGTTTCAAAATCGACAATATTTTTTAATTCTTTATCATCTATCAAAGCTTGTAAATTATCTTTAGCGATATTCACTATATTGTCCAAAGTCTTTGCTAAATGATATTGACCTGCTGTATGTGGTGTAATATGCAGATTTTTTGTCTGCCATAAAGCACTTGTTTGTGGTAACGGCTCTATATGCGTTACATCAATAGCAGCACCTGCTAAATGATTTGAATTTAAAGCTTCTATTAAATCATCTTCAACTACAGCACTTCCACGACCTGCATTAATAAAGAAGGCACCTTTTTTCATCAAAGCGAATTTTTCTTTATCAAAAATCTGATAAGTCGCTTTCGTTCCTGGCAATACAGTAGCCACTATATCAACTTTAGGTAAATACTCATTTAATTTATCTAGACTAACTAATTCATCCACATAGTCTGGTTTTTCACCAAGGCGACGCTTAATACCGATAACCTTTGCTCCTAGGGCTTTTACTCGTTTAGCAAAACAACTTCCTATATCACCTAAACCCAAGACTAAGATAGTAGACTCAAAAATAGAAGTTACTTCGCCTTCATCTTTCCATAGAGATTGTTTTTGATTATCGTGATAACTATATAATTTTTTTCTGCATAGCCATCAATACAGCAAGCATATATTCAGATAAAGCTAAACCATATGCCCCTGTAGCATTAGTCAATATAGTTTGCATTGGCAAAATACCTTTTTCACAATATCCATCAGTACCTGCGCTATTTAATTGCAACCATCTTAAATTTTTAGCATCTTTCAATAGACTAGGCTTAACATTGCCAATAATTGCCTCCACATTTTCCACTAATTCCTTGTCTGGATTGCGTTCATAAACAAATTTTACTTGAGGAAAATTTTGAGCCATTAATGCTTTATGCTTATCTTTAAATGGCATCACTACTAAAACTTTCATCTATATCACCTCTATATTTTAATAAAAACCTTCAAAAAATACTCTAACTAATTTTTCTAAAGATTTTTGGTCATCTTTCCCCATAGTTTCTCGTGCTGAATGCATAGCTAAAATAGGAATACCTACATCTAATGTTCTCATAGTCAATAAAGCGGAAGCCATAGAACCTATAGTTGACCCACCTGGAATATCTGAATTATTTACATACATCTGATAATTTATTTTATATTTTTCACATAAAGCTCTTACGATAGCAATAGCTTCAGCATCTCCTGCATACGATTGACTAGCTGCCATTTTTATAGCCAAACCTTTATTTAATATTGGTTTATTAGTCAAATCATTTTTTTCTACATAATTAGGGTGCATAGCATGAGCTACATCTATAGATAACATAAAGCTCTTTGCTAAATCTGCCAAAAATGACTGTCTATTATAACCAAAAGCCATATAAATGCGTTCAATTACATTCGACAAAACATTAGAAGCTCCGCCCTGTTTTGTTCTACTGCCCACTTCTTCATTATCAAATAAAACAGCTATATCTAAACCCACCTTACGCTTATCAGCGATAATTCCTTCAATACAAGCTTTAACAGAAGTTATATTATCTAGTCTAGGTGCTGTTACTAATTCACCTGCAAAACCTAAATAATATGGAGTTTCCACCTGATATACAGTTAAATCATAGCTCAAAATATCCTCTTGAGCGCAAGATAATTCTTCCGCTAACAATTTAATTAAATTACTATTATCATTTGCTAATTCATCTTCACTATTATTTTCAGTTTGCATAAAGCTAAAGGCAACATTTCTTTTTGTTTATTTATACTCTTACCTGAATTAATACTTCTATCCATGTGAATAGCAAGATTAGGAATAATCATCAATGGTCGTTTAAAATCTACAAATCTCGCATCTGGCTGATAACAGTCTTGACCTTTCAAAACGACTTTTCCCGCTATGGATAATGGTCTATCAAACCATGTATTTAAAATCATACCACCATAAATTTCTACATTTAATTTGCCATAATCATTTTGCATAATATCAGCACTAGGTTTTATCTTTAAACAAGGAAAATCTGTATGGCTGACAGCAATTTTCATGCCTTCACGCAAATTTTGATGTGGAATAAATGCAATCAATGTTGAATCATATATCTTCGTAAAATATTTTTTATCTGCTTTTAACTGCCAATCTTCACTAAAATCGACTTCTTCAAAGCCATTTTTTATCAAATATGATTGTGCATTTAAAACTGTATGAATGATGATGTTGAATTGTTAATAAAATTAAATAATGAACCTGTGTAACTCATAAAATCAATCCTCAAAAAAATTTAATAAAAATTCTATCAAATTTATTATACTAATATAAATTTATAACATTCAATAACTATTTATAAAAATAAAAAAGAGTATGGCTTACACCATACTCTTTTAATAATCCTATCTATATCAAATTATTTACCGAAGTAACGTTTTAAGAGGCCATTGAAGCCACAACCATGACGAGCTTCGTCTTTAGCCATTTCATGAACTGTATCATGAACTGCATCTAAGCCAAGTTCTTTAGCTAAAGTAGCAAGTTCTTTTTTACCAGCACATGCACCATGTTCAGCAGCAACACGGAGTTCAAGATTTTTCTTAGTGCTGTCAGTTACAACTTCACCGAGAAGTTCAGCAAATTTTGCAGCATGTTCTGCTTCTTCAAAAGCATAACGTTTGTAAGCATCAGCGATTTCAGGATAACCTTCACGTTCAGCAACACGGCTCATAGCGAGATACATACCCACTTCTGTGCATTCGCCAGTGAAGTTCTGCTGTAAACCTTCGATAATGCGAGGATCAGCACCTTTTGCTACACCTACGCGATGTTCGTCAGCAAATACTAAATCACCGGATTGTTCTACAAATTTATCTGCTGGTGCTTTACAAATTGGGCACTGTTCTGGTGCACTTTCACCTTCATATACATAACCACAAATACTGCAAACCCATTTTTTCATTATAAATTCCTCCAATACTTATATATACACATTAAATAAATTGATAATTTCTAAATTCCTTATCAATATTGTTTGTTCCTTATGTGTATATTATATGATTATACTCAGAATAAATCAAACGTTAAAAATACCATATTATCTCTTTTTTTCTCTTATTTTCTTAAATATTCTTCACTATTCTATGTTTTAATAAATAAAATTTATTTTTTATTAGCTTTTTTTTACTTTTTAATAATTATTATCATTTAGTTATATACTTAAAAAAATACATTAAATAAACTGTAGATATACTTATTTTATGATACAATTAATATACAAAGAATTTAAAATATGAGGATATTCACTCCAGGGAGGTTTTTTTGTTGATAGGTATTATAGTTACAGGACATGGTAACTTTGCATCTGGCCTTGCTTCATCTATTGAAGTTATTGCTGGCAAACAAGATAAATTTGAAGCGATTGATTTTCCTATCGGTTCTACAAATACAGAATTAGCTAAACAATTACAAGAAGCTGTTGAACGTTTAAATTGTTCTGATATTATTTTCTGCACAGATATAGCAGGCGGTACACCTTTTAATCAAAGTGTTATTTTATCTACACATTTACCAAATAGTAAGGTTATCAGTGGAACTAATGTTCCTGTTTTATTAGAAGCACTCTTTAGCAGAGCTAATCAAACAGCTTTAAGTTTATCTGAAATTTTAGTTGATAGTCATCAGTCCAGAATTCAAGTATTCCAATCTCGTTCTCAGAATAAAAAAAATCGAGGAAGTGTTCTTAATGACTAAAATTGCTATTAAGGCTCAAAAAATTTTCACTGCTGATTTTATTGAAAGCAACAAATATCTAGTCATTGAAGATAATAAATTTGCTGGATTTTTCTCTAAAGAAAACGTTGAAAAAGAAAATATTCCTGTAAAAGAATATAATGATGCATTCATTATTCCAGGTCTTATTGATACTCATATCCATGGTGCTGTAGGTCATGACACTATGGACTCCACTCCAGAGGCTTTAAAAAGCATTGGGGATTATCTTTTAACTCAAGGTACTACTACATGGATGCCAACTACAGTAACAGCTCCACTTGAAGATATCTATAAAGCTATTGCCAATGTAGCTGAATGTAAAGATACATTAAATAGTGCTCGTATTCTTGGTATGTTCATTGAAGGACCTTATATCACAAGCAAACACAAAGGAGCTCACCCTGAAGAACATATTCGCCCATTAAATAAAGAAGAAATCGAAAAAATGGCTGAATATAATACTGTAAAATCCATTATCATTGCACCTGAAAAAGAAGATGCACCAAAATTCACTAAATGGATAACACAAGATTTAAAAATCAAAGTTTCCTTAGGTCATAGCAGTGCAAATTACGAAGAAGCTTGTGCTTGTTTTGATATGGGTGCTGATGCTGGTGTTCATACTTACTGTGCTATGGAACAACTCCATCATCGCAATCCTAATTTATTAGGTGCTATCATGACTCGCAATGATGTATATGCCGAACTCATTGCTGATGGTATTCATGTTTCTTTACCAGCTATGAAAATTCTCTTACAGAATAAACCAAAAGATAAAGCTTTACTCGTAAGTGATGCAATTCAAGGCACTGGCTTAAAAGATGGTCGCTATATGCTTGGCACTTTACCATTTAATGTAAAAGATGGAATTGCTCGCATTGATAGTGGTAATCTCGCTGGCAGTACAACAACTCTTTTAAAAGAAGTTCGTCGCCTCATCTTAGAATTACATGAAAATCCTATTCATGCTGTTAATATGGCATCATTAAATCCAGCAAAACGCTTCGGTGTTGATGATGAACTTGGCAGCATTGCCATTGGTAAAAAAGCCGACTTCCTTATCATAACTCCTGATTATGAACTCAAAGAAACTTGGCTCGATGGAAAATGTGTATTTAAAGCTTAATAATTGATAAAAACACTTTCTAATTTTTATTTAGAAAGTGTTTTTAGTTTTTGCAGTAATATAGTTTTTATATTATAATTAAGAATTAAGGTTTATCAATTATTAAACTATCTCTTAATGAAAGGATTTTTTTATGAAAAATACTAAGCTACGACCCTTAACTGAAAGTAGCCTATTGACTGCTATAACAGTAATCATGCTATGGCAGGAATTTATATACCTTTTATTATTTATTTTGGACTTTACCTATTACAATTATTACAGCCAAACATAATCTTAAATATGGTATATTTAGTGCTTTAATTGCTAGTATTTTATTATGTGTATTTTTAACACCTGTTACTGCTATACCACTTGTTTTGGGTTCAGTACCTCTAGCTTTAACTTTAGGCTTTGGTTATAATCATTGTTGGTCTGCTGTAAAGATTTTTGCTACGTCCTTTGTAGCTTCAATCATTGGTGTATGTCTATTTTTAATATGTACCTTCTATCTCACAGGTATAAATTTATTTGTAGACCAATTAGATGCTTTTAAAACAGCTATGCTTGATACAAATGAAATGTTTAATTCTATGGGCATAACTTCCGAAGCTATGATTGATGCACAAAGACAAACTCAGCATTTAATAGAAACTCTTGCGCTTGTCTTACCTATGATTTTTATTTTAAATGCTGTAATAAAATTAGTGATTAATTATATTGCTAGTTCTTTTTTATTAAAACGCTTGGGAACTACAAATATTAATTCTTTGCCACCATTTAGATTATGGCGTTTCCCTAAAGTTTTCATTTATATATATGCCTTTTCTTTAATCGGCATGTATTGGGGCGATACTCGCAGTATTACTCTACTTTATCAAATTGCTCTAAACACTTATTTATGTGCTAATGTCTTAGGTTTAGTACAAGGTTTATCTGTCATAAGATTTTTTTTATAAATTAAAAAATTGGCCAACTGCTGTTTGGATTTTCATTATCATTATGTTATGTCTAAACATGATAATTGCTCAAATCATTGCTCTTGCTGGCTTCTTTGATATGATTTTTTGATTATCGAAAGAAATTCAAAAATAGCAATGATGTTTAGGAGGTAATTTTATGCCTAATAAATTATCCACTTGGATTGATATATGTGTTACTTTAATAGTTTCTTTGATATTATTAGTCATATTATTTCAATACAATTGGTATATATTTAGTGGCGGTATTGTTTTATGGATATGTTTATTCTTTTATCTAAAAGAACGCAGTATTGAACGACGCAAAAATCTAAAAGCTTACTATGAAAATGTCATTAAAAATGTAAATGAATTATCTAATTATGCTTTGGAACAATTACCTCAAGTAATCATGGTTATCAATAAAGATTTACGTTTAGAATGGTATAATCATGAATTAGAACGCTGGCTCAAGCAACCACCTGAAATAGGTTCTTTTATAACTGATATTTGGCCAAACATTCCTATCGATAATATTTGGAACCGCAATGGTCAATATATCTTTTCTCAAGATAATAAATTCTACATGGTAATCTATCGACCAGTAAATACTGATGACGATAGCCATTTAATGACTTTATATATCTATGATATTTCAGAATATGAACGTTTTAAATTAGATACAGCTATGCGTACTATGGTATTTGGCTATATCCAAATAGATAATTATGATGACGTTATGCAAGGGTTAAGTGAAGCTCAACGTACATCTATCTTATTTGAAGTCAATAGTCTTTTAGATAAATGGTCTCATTCTCTAGGTGGGTTACTTCGTCGTATCTCTGATGATATGTATGTAATCATCTTAGAACGCCATGCTCTTGATTTAGCTGTCAGTGAAAAATTCGATATCTTAGACAAGGTTCGCAATCTTCACGGCGATAACAAATTCCCTGTTACTTTGAGTATCGGTTTAATTCAAAGCAGACCAAAAACTTCTATGGAAGAATTAGGTGCTCTTGCTCAATCTCATCTTGACTTAGTATTAGGTAGAGGTGGAGACCAGGTAGCTGTTGACTTAGATGGTAAAGTTCAATTCTTTGGTGGAAAATCCAAAGCTGTAGAAAAACATACCCGTGTAAAAGCTCGCGTTGTCGCTCATGCTGTTTTTGAACGCATGGAAGCTGCTGATGTTGTGTTTGTCATGGGACATCACAATGAAGATTTTGATAGTTTAGGCTCTGCCATAGGTGTATCGCGTATGGCTCGTCAAATGGGAAAACCTGTTTATATCATTTTAAGTGATATGAATGAAGGCATAGATAAATTAATCAGTCTTTGCAAAACTGATAAAGACTTTGAAAATCTCTTTATCACGCAAAAAGAAGCGCTAGCAATGACTGCTTTAAATCCTGTATTATTCGTAGTCGATACACATATACCTCATCTTGTGGCTAGTCCTGATTTATTGCAATCAATAAATCATGTCATTGTAATCGACCATCATCGTCGTTCTGAAAATGTAATCAAAAATGCATTATTAATCTATATTGAGCCATATTCTTCTTCTACAAGTGATTGGTAACTGAATTATTGATGTATTTCAATGAAAATATCAAGTTATCACGTTTAGAAGCTACTGCTCTTTATTCTGGTATAGTTGTCGATACGAAAAACTTCCGTGTCAATACTGGTGTTCGTACATTTGATGCTGTATCGCATTTACGTCGTTGTGGTGCTGACCCTGAAGTAGTTCATTATTTATTCCGCACAGATTATGAAACTAATCTCGCTGAATGTACTGCTATCGCTAATTCTGTTTTCTATCCTGAAGGCTTAGTTGTAGCAGTTTGCCCTGATAATGCCAATAGTATTCAAGCTATATCAGGAAAAATCGCTGATGATTTATTGGGAATTGAAAATGTACGCGTAAGTATTGTATTTTTCCGCTTAAAAGATAATGTCATTGGTGTAAGCGCTCGTTCCACTGGTGAAATCAATGTCCAAGTCATCATGGAACAATTTGGTGGTGGCGGTCATCAAAATGTGGCTGGCTCCCAAGTAAAAAATAGACCTTTAAAAGAATTAAAACAAGATGTAGTAAATACTACATTGTCATATATGAAAGAGGCTGATAAGAATGAAAGTAATAATGTTGCAAGATCTTAAAAAAGTTGGTAAAAAAGGCGATATCGTAGAAGTTGCTGAAGGATATGGTAGAAATTTCCTCATCGCTAAAAAATATGCAGTAGAAGCAACTAAACAAAATATAAATGTAGCTCAAGCTCAGAAAAAATCTGCTGAACGCAAAAAACAACAAGCTAGTGATGAAGCTCGTTTAATGGCTTCCCAATTATCCCAAGTAGAAATCACTATTCCTGTTCGTGTTGGCGAAGGCAGTCGTTTATTCGGCTCTGTTACAAGTAAAGATGTTGCTTTAACACTTAAAGAAAAACACAATATTGATATTGATAAACGCAAAATTGATATAAAAAATATAACTTGTCTCGGTGATTACACTGCAACAATCAAAGTTCACCCTGAAATAACAAGTACAATCACTGTACACGTTGTAGAAAAATAAGAGGCAATTATGAGTATATTTTCTCGTTTTTTCAAATCTAAAAAAAAATCTCGAACAACTAAGGCTGCTGTAAAATTACAGCAGCCTAATATTTCTGCTACAAAAGTTGAAAATTCTCCTGAAGAAATTGTAGTTGAACCTATAGACCATGATATTGATGCTCTTTATGATATCTTAGTTGATATCGAAGGTGCTGACCGTCTTGTATTAAAAGCGAGTAAATTAGAAGCTTTAACACTAATTCGCTCGAATAACCGCAATCAACGTATCTTAGGTCTGCAAAAAATAGTTTATGAAAATCCTACTTTAGATAAATTGCCTAAAGATGATGAAATTCCTACACTTTTAAAAGAAATGATGGATTATTTAGCCAATATCATGGCACGTCGCTCTTTTGAAGATGAATTAGAAAAACGCATATCTGCAAGATGGAAGAAAATCATCAAGATTATATTTTCGATATAAAAAAACAAATCCTTAAAGAAGAAAGTTCTCTTAAAGAGTCTTCTCAATCATTAGCAAAACTAAAACAGCTAGAAGATAAAAATAAAATTCATCTAACAAAATCCATCATGGAATTGTTACGACCAGAAAATTTATCTGAAATTATAGGACAAGAAAGAGCTATTAAAGCTTTAAAAGCAAAATTAAGCTCACCTTATCCTCAACATCTAATACTTTATGGCCCTCCTGGCGTAGGGAAAACAACTGCTGCAAGGCTTGTACTTCAAGAAGCATGTACTCAGCCACATACACCATTTAATGCTGATGCACCTTTTGTGGAAACAGACGGCACTACACTTCGCTATGACCCTAGAGGTATAGCCAATCCTCTACTTGGTTCTGTTCATGACCCAATTTATCAAGGAGCTCGTAGAGATTTAGCCGATAGCGGTATTCCTGAACCAAAACCAGGGCTTGTTACAGATGCTCACGGTGGTATTTTATTCATTGATGAAATCGGTGAACTTGATGATACTTTACAAAATGAATTATTAAAAGTTCTTGAAGATAAACGCGCTTATTTTGACTCTGCTTATTTCGAGCCAAACGACCCTAATGTACCAGAATATATCAAAAAATTATTCACTGAAGGTGCGCCTGCTGATTTCGTTTTAATTGGAGCTACCACTCGCGATAGCTATTATTTAAATCCAGCTCTTCGTTCTCGTTGTGCTGAAATCTATTTTGAACCGCTGACTCCAAAACATATTGAAACTATAGTTTTAAATGCTGCTCATAAACTAAATGCTAAATTAGATGATGAAGTAGCCCAAATTATCAGTGAATATACAATTGAAGGACGTAAAGCTATCAATATCTTAGCTGATGCTTACAGCAATGCTCTCGTTCGCCAAGAAAATGATATGGATAATATATTAATCACTAAAGAAGATATCTATACTGTGGCTCAAGTAAGTCGCTTAACACCATTTATCACTAAAAAAGCTTCTGACACTAGTGAGATTGGTAAAATTTTTGGCTTAGGCGTTGCTGGTTTCATTGGTTCTGTTATCGAAATTGAAGCTATCGCTTTTAAAGCTTATGAAAAAGGTAAAGGTATCTTGTGTTTTAATCAAACAGCTGGCTCTATGGCTCAAGACTCTGTCTTCAATGCTGCTGCTGTTGTGCGCAAACTCACAAATGAAGATATCCATGATTATGATATTCACATCAATATAATCGGTGGCGGTAATATTGATGGACCATCTGCTGGAACAGCCATTTTAATAGCTTTGATTTCTGCTATTACCCAAAAACCAATTCGTCAGGATATCGCCATCACTGGTGAAATCTCTATTCAAGGATTAGTTCGTCCTGTAGGCGGTGTCTTTGAAAAAGCTTATGGTGCTAGCCAAGCTGGTATCAAAACCTTGATTATTCCTGAAGAAAATGCTAAAGATATCCCTCCTGATTTACATGGCTTAAAAGTACATCCTGTTAAAACAGCACAAGAAGCTTTAGCATTCGCTTTTGATAAAATTTAAGAGGTGATTATTTTTGATAGATAGAGTACCTCCCCAAAATATAGAAGCTGAGCAAGCTGTTTTAGGTGCTATGCTCATCTCTAAAGAAGCTATTGCTGAATCTGCTCAAATTTTAAATCCACAGGATTTTTATCGCGAAGCTCATCGCATTGTTTTTGAAGCAATGCTTGATTTATCCAATCGCAATCAGGCAGTCGATAATTTAACTGTAATTGAACAATTAAATAAAACAAATCAATTAGAAAAAGTTGGCGGTATTGCCTTTGTTACTGCACTTGCCAATACTGTGCCTACAGCTGCAAATGTAGTTTTTTACGCTAAGATAGTCAAAGAAAAGGCTCTCATGCGTCATCTCATCAATACAGCTACAGCTATTGCTGCTATGGGTTATGAAGGTGCTGATGATGCTGATAGTATCATGGATAAAGCCGAAAAAATGATTTTAGAAATCGCTTCTAATCGCAAAACTGGCGATTTCACACCTATTAATCAAATTGTCATTGATACTTTTAGCAAAATTGAAAATCTATATGAATCAAAAGGTGGTCTAACAGGTTTATCTACTGGCTTTAAAGACTTAGATAAACTCACCGCAGGGCTTCAACCTTCTGATTTAATCTTAGTTGCTGCCAGACCTAGTATGGGGAAAACAGCCTTTACTTTAAATATAGCTTCTCATGTTGCTTTAAAAGAAAATAAACCTGTAGCCTTTTTCTCTCTTGAAATGTCCAAAGAACAATTAATGCAGCGTATGCTCTGTGCAGAAGGGCTTGTCGAGTCTCAACGATTACGCGTCGGTGATTTAGATGAACAAGATTGGCAAAAATTAATTGCCGCTGCTGATAAATTTTCTAAAGCGCCACTTTATATTGATGATACTCCTGGTATCAGCATCATGGAACTTCGCTCCAAAGCTCGCCGACTTCAACAAGAAAAAGGTTTAAGCTTAGTATTAATCGACTATTTGCAATTAATGCAAGGTAGAGCAAATAAAAATGGCGATAATCGACAACAAGAAATCTCTGAGATATCTCGTTCTTTAAAATCTCTAGCTCGTGAACTCAATGTTCCTGTAATTGCACTTTCTCAGCTTTCTCGTAGCGTAGAGTCAAGACAGATAAAAAAACCTATGCTCAGTGACCTTCGTGAATCTGGTTCACTAGAACAAGATGCCGATATCGTTATGTTTTTATACCGTGAAGATTATTACAATGCTGAAACAGAAAATAAAAATATAACTGATGTCATTGTCGCTAAACATCGTAATGGTCCCGTTGATACTGTTCAATTATTCTTCCATAAGGAATTTACAAAATTTGCAGATTTACTTCGTACTCAAGATAATATTTAACAAAACAAGCTATATTAATCGTAAAATTAATATAGCTTTTTATTATGCACATATGTATCGTAAACTTATAATCCCCATTTTCATTGACACTAAAGTACATAAAATGCTATTATATGAAGGTAAAAGCTACATATAGATTTTACAAATAAAACTCAAATCCTTGACATAGTGTCTATTTGAGTTCTTTTTGCTGTTATCAGTAGAAAATTTATGCTGGTTTTAAATATGAGGAGGAAATTTTTAAATGATTGAACGCTATACCAATCCTGAAATGGGAAGAATTTGGACTCTCCAACACGAATTTGAAGTAATGCTTGAAGTTGAAATTACAGCTTGTGAAGCTATGGCAGAACTTGGTCAAATTCCTGTAGAAGCTGCTAAAAATATTCGTGAAAAAGCACAGTTTAACTTAGAACGCGTTAAAGAAATTGAAAAAGTTACTAATCATGATATTATCGCATTTTTAACTAACGTTGCTGAATACGTTGGTGAAGATTCTAAATATATCCATAAAGGATTAACTTCCAGCGACGTAAAAGATACAGCACTCGGCATTATGATGAAAAAATCCGCTGAGCTTATTTTAGAAGACCTCAAAAATTTACGTGATGTTTTAAAACGTCAAGCTAAAAAATATAAACACACTGTTTGCATTGGTCGTACCCATGGTATCCATGCAGAACCAATGACTCTCGGTTTAAAATTTGCTTTATGGTATGATGAAGTTTGCCGTGATATCGAACGTGTTGAACACGCTAAAAAAATTGTTGCTGTTGGTAAACTTTCTGGTGCTGTAGGTACTTATTCCAATATTGACCCTCGTATTGAAGAAATCACTTGCAAAAAACTTGGCATTGAACCTGTAAAACTTGCAACACAAGTTATTCAGCGTGATCGCCATGCAGAATATATGACTACTCTTGCTATTGTAGCTAGCACATTTGAAAAAATCGCTACAGAATTACGTAACCTTCAACGTACAGATATCCGTGAAGTTGAAGAATATTTCCAACCAGGTCAAAAAGGTTCTTCTGCTATGCCTCATAAACGTAATCCAATCACTGGTGAACGTATCTCCGGTATGGCTCGCCTTGTTCGTGGTAACGCTATTGCAGCTATGGAAGATATCACTCTTTGGCATGAACGCGATATTTCCCATTCTTCCGTTGAACGCGTAATTTTACCAGACAGCACTATCAATGTTGATTACTGCTGCCGTAAATTAACAAATCTTTTAGATAAACTTCTCGTTTATCCAGAAGCTATGATGGAAAATCTTAACAAAACTGGCGGTCTTATCTTCAGCCAACGCATCATGCTCGCTGTTGTAAGCAAAGGCGTACTTCGTGAAGATGCTTACAAATGGGTTCAAAGAAATGCTATGGCTAGATGGCTCAAAGGCGAAGATTTCCGCACAAATGTAGAAAAAGACCCAGATATCACAAAATATCTCACTAAAGAAGAAATCGACAACTGCTTCGATTATCAATGGTTCTTACGCAATGTAGACATGATTATGGCTCGTTTCGGTATTGAATAAGCAGTTAATATTAAACTTGAGTAATAGAGAGGAAGTTTTCTTATGTCAACAGTTGTTGTAACTGGTACCAATGGGGTGATGAAGGTAAAGGTAAAATCGTAGACTATTTAGCAGAAAAAGCTGATATAGTTGTACGTTATCAAGGTGGTAGTAATGCAGGTCATACTGTTACAGTAGACGGCAAAGAATTTAAACAAAGACTCATGCCATCTGGTATGCTCTATGATAATAAAATTTGTGTGATTGCAAATGGTGTAGCTTTTGACCCTGAAGTAATCCTTCAAGAAATGGAAGCTCTAAAAAAAGATGGTTACTCTGTTGACGGATTACGTATCTCTAATCGTGCTCACGTTGTAATGCCTTACCATCGTCTTATGGACGGTCTTGAAGAAGAAAACAAAGGCGAATTAAAAATCGGTACTACTAAACGTGGTATTGGCCCATGCTATATGGACCGCGATAACCGTATTGGTATCCGCGTTTGTGATTTAATTGATGAAGAAACATTCAGCGAAAAATTAAAAACAGCTCTTGAAACTAAAAATCGTGAGCTTGTAAAACTCTATGGTAAAGAACCATTAAACTATGAAGATATTCGCACTGAATATCTCGGTTACGCTGAAAAACTCAGAAAACATGTAATTGATACTTCCGCATTCTTAAATAGAGAAATCAATGCTGGTAAAAAAGTAATGTTTGAAGGCGCTCAAGCTACTATGCTTGATATCGACCATGGTACTTATCCATATGTTACTGCTTCTCATCCAACAGCTGGTGGCGTAAGCTCCGGTGCTGGTGTAGGCCCTAACAAAATCGATAAAGTAGTAGGTATCGTAAAAGCATATTGCACTCGCGTTGGTGAAGGTCCTTTCCCAACTGAACAGCTCAACGAAATCGGCGATAAAATCCGTGATTGCGGTCATGAATATGGTACAGTTACAGGTCGTCCTCGTCGTACTGGCTGGCTTGATGCTTGCGTAGTTCGCTATGCAGGTTACCTCAGTGGTATTGATTATATGGCAGTTACTCGCCTTGATATCCTCGATACTTTCGATGAAATCAAAATGTGTGTAGCTTATAAATACAATGGTGAAATCTTAGATGAAATGCCTGCAAGCTTAAAAGTTCTTGCAAATGTAGAACCAGTTTATGAAACATTCGCTGGTTGGAAAACAGACATTTCTGGCATCAGAAAATATGAAGATTTACCAGAAAATGCACGTAAATATTTAGAAAGAATGGCGCAGGTTACAGGTATTGGTCTTGGATTTGTTTCTGTAGGTCCAAACCGTGATCAGACAATCATTCTTCATGATGTATTCTAATTGACTTACAGAAAAACCCGAAGATAAAACTCTTCGGGTTTTTTATTTTTATTGTGCACACTAATATAGAATATTTAGCTATAAATCAACGCTTATTTATAACTATAACTAATATTTTTAGCTTTATATGTTGGATATGAAGATCCCGGCATATATCCCACATATTCATAAACAGTTGTAGTAGTTAATATATTAGCATTATGCATTTCCATTCTATGCAATGTATCTTCTAATACATTTGCACTCGCTTGCAATAAATCAAGAAGCGAAGTTGCTAATACTACTGGCGGTTTATCTTTAAAAATATAACCTATCAAGTTATTAGCTACTAAAAAAATTGTTGAACTTGTTACATCTAACAAAGTTTCAGCCTCATCAAAAACACTAAGTAATTCATCTTTAGTCGTTTCTGTAGTAAACATAAGATCATCCATAATAAATATCTCCTTAAACTTATTTTGTAACCGATTACATTTATATAGAGTATTATTTCTCTTTATTTTTAAACCTAAATACTTTATTTAATTTTTTTATTTCTGAAGATACATTTATATTAACTATTATTGTTATCATCAAACTATTATTTGTATACAAATCCATAATGGATATATATTGACAAATACATTATAAGTTAAATGATATGTTTTTACTGTTATATATACAAGTACGCAAAAATTTAAACATGTATCTACTAAAAGTAACTTTCCAAACAGATAAACGGTTTTTTTATAATCTATACTTAAGGCATTTTCATACTTATCACTAAAAATCATAAGTTTTCTATAAAAAAACAATAATATCTTACTACACTTACTTTTTGTAAAAATTGTAAAACTTATTCCTGATATAAAACTAAATAAAAGAAAAAAATATATACCTATCATAAATATTTCTAATGAATGATAGGTATAATATATTATTATCATTAATAAAATTATCACTGATGTTATAATGTATCGTATCATTCAATCCCCTTCAATAATAAATTATTACACAAAAAATTTGATATAAAATCGATATATATTTTTAAACTATATTAAACATATATTATCATAAAACTTTATTTTCTTACTATTAAGCTTATCTGCATAATACTAGCCACAATCTTGTCTCCCCATTTTTTACCATGATATTCCTAAATCAACAGCATTAAAATATCTCCACCAATCAGGTTGCTGTTTAAAACCTGAATAAGCATTCGTTAATTGTACCCAACCTTGTAATTCATCCGTTTTTTTCAGATATAACCAGACATCTGCATTTCTGCGAGGATAATTTATAACATAATATTTACGGTCAACATATACCATATCTACAATAGCTCTCGGGTTCCCGTCATAATCGTATTTAGAAAAATAACCTTCATATACAGCATAAATATAATCATTAAAATTATTATCCATATCAGGAGTTTTCACTCCTTTTGACGGCAATTTTATAAATTCATTATTATACCAGGCTATCGCAGCTCCTGTTGGTTCCTTATAAATAATATAAATAAAATCTCCTGTTTTTGGCGTATTTTCCTTTATTTTATACTCATACGTTTCTTTAATTGGCGATATGATTTCTGTTTTTCCCATACGTGGATAAATGTAAGCTTTTGCCTTAACAACAGGAATTAACATATCTGATGATAAATACGGATTTGCCATATCTTTCGCTTTCTCATCAGCTAAAATCTTTCCTACTACAGCACTATTTAAAGACGGTTCCTTATATAAAATAACATCTTTCTTTATAATTACTGATGGAGATTTTGTCCAATCAATATTTATCCCTGCGTATTTTACATCATCCGTTTCAATTACAAGCGGCGGCAATTCATCATTAATCTGAGCATTTGTTACATTAAAACTCAGCAATATACCGAAACATAACAGCATAACCAACTTCTTAAACATATAATCACAGCCTTTCTTTTTCATCATAAATAGAATTTCTACTATCATTATACTACCTATAAAAAAAAGAACAACCCTGAAAATTCAAGGTTGTTCTTTTCATTATAAAATTAAGCACGGATAACACCGATAATAAAAGGTGCTGTGGATACAGCTGTTAATGCTGTAAAGAAACTTACCGAAACAGATTGTCCATTTTCTATCGTTCCTAAATCTATCATTTCCATTAAATTCTTTGCAGTATCAATCCTTCTTCCCGGATAAGCAAATACCCCATCAAGTGAAACAAATGGATAAATTGCCCCACCTGTACTCGACATAACAACCTTGAAATTACCGACACTACCAGTATTATTGGTAAAATTAAGTCTTACGTCCATTTGTACGCCGTAATTTCCGGCTAATCCTTTAACTGTAATCTGCCCGGAAGAATCCGTCATCTGAATTAAATCTTTTCCATCAAAAGAATCTCCATCATTACTTGTATCGGTTGTTTTATCTTTACCAAAAGAAACAACTTTTGCCTTATTCTGTTCATCTGAACTCATTGATAAATTCAATGTAAATGTTTCATAAAAACCAGCTCCTACACCTCTATGCGGATCTGATTTTGCTCCTGTAACACTTGCTTGTGCCGGTTCTGTAGCATTTCCAGATTTAGCTTCATCAACATAAGCCAAATCAAAGAAAGTAACTGCCGCAGGATTGCCTTGTTTATCTACAATTGATACTCTGCTGATAACTCCGAAATTACAGTGTGCCGGTATCTGTCTGCTAAAAATATTAGCATATTCATAAGGATGAAGTGTAATTTTTACCGGATTATTAGCAGCTGTGAGATAATCTCGCCAAGCGTATACATCAGAAACCCAGTTTGCATCAATTGTCGTCCCGATATTTGTGAAATTTAATTCAATATCAAAATCATTTGGATTATACATCAAAATAAGCGATGTTATCGTTCCTTCGTATTCATTTCTGTGCCAAGTATATATCTGACCATTGCCCTTGACCGTTTCACGGCAAAAATACTTTCCGCTATCAGCAAAGTCCTTATAATATACACTTTCCGGATTATTCGAATAAAATAAAAACTCATTTGTATTTACTGCACATTTAAGCTGTTCTTTTTCTTTTGTATCTGGATAAACAAATATAACATTATCATGTTCTTGAAAATCATTTACTATTTTTGCCATTAATATCACTCCTAATTTTTAAATTTCCAATAATTAAATCCCTCATAATCAAAACCTAAATAAAATACATCTAAATCCTCTACACTAAGTTGTCTCCACCATATCTGTTTATATGTTTTTGAACCTAAATGTGCATTTAGTAATTGTACCCAGCCTCTCGTTACTTTATCCGGTAATTCTACATAAAGCCATATATCGGCATTACGTCGAAATTCATCTCCATATACTAATTTCCATGTACTCATTGGTGTATGCGGGTCATCATTCGGATATTCTATATACATTTCAAAGTCGGCTTCTACATCCTGCTTATTTGTATATCCTTCATATTCGGCATATATCTCTTTATAAGGAGTTACATCAATATATGGATTAGGCATTTTTACTCCATATGCAGGTAACTCCAAAAAGGCACCTTTATACCAAACAACATAGTCAGACGGTACATCGCACGATATTAAATAAACAACGTCTCCATATTTTAAGCTTTTTTCATTACCGAATTCATCCTTTAAAGTAACATCTTTTATTATTCTGGTTTTTCCCATACGCGGATAAATATAAGCTTTTGCCCCTATAATTGAAACTTTATCATTTCGCTGCATTGTTCCTACTACAGGGCTATTCGGTGAAGGTTCTTTATGAATAGCTGTTTCCTGTCGTGCCGTTATAGTCGGGTTCTTATCCAGCTTCAGCATTATCCCTGCGTATTTTACATCATCCGTTTCAATTACAAGCGGCGGCAATTCATCACTAGCCTGAGCACTTACCGCACCAAAACTTAACAAAATACCGAAACATAATAGCATAACTAATTTCTTAAACATACAATCACAGCCTTTCTTTCTAATCATAAATAGAATTTCTACTATCATTATATTCTCTATATGTTAGAAAATGATGAAAAACTGTATTCATATTTCAATTTTTTACGCAGATAAAGCGAATTTCTTTTGAATTGTCTTCACTCAATCTATGTTCCAAACAATTTAATTTGGGCTATGCTGTACATAATATATCTCGCCGTCTTTTATTTCAGTGATAATTGCCAATTTGTACCAGATATCAGCATTATTTCTGAACTGAATTAAATCTCCGATTTGAACCGAATTTCTATCTCGACAAATTCGGGCAACAGGTTTATTTTCATCAGAATAATAGGCTGAATAATTCGTCATATACCGCACAAACTTTTTCATATCTGTCCATGATTTTGTATAGTGTTTGCGATTTTGCCAGTACCAGCCGCCGTTTTGTTTAATTCCGCCCATATACCAGCATTGCGATACAAAATTTGTACCGTCCTGCATGAAAAACCAGAAATCATCTTCTGAACCGATATTGGGTACAAGAGCATAATTCAACGCATATTCCACTGCTATTTTTCTATCTAATACATCGGCACTGCACCTCCCAAATTTTCTTTGTAACCGATTACATTTATATAGAGTATTTCTTCTAACCGAATTTAAACCTACTCATTTATTTTTATTTTGAATACGCTCCAATATTTTCTTCAATATATTCGGCAAAGATATATTCATGGTTACAGCATTTTCTAAAATATTTAATCCTTCACTGCCGATAAAAAAACAGATTGTTACATTTCTTATATTCATATCCTCACCGATTATAATGTCCAATTCATGTGCAAGTATTATAAGCAGCAATATATACAACTTTTTTATTAATCTCTTTTTTAATATTATCATCATCAAATTTTAATGTATCTTTACTATAGTATGTTATAAATAAAATAGTGATAAAATCTATAACCATTATCACTACCAATGCAATAATAAATTTATCTAACACACCAAATAATAATATAAATATCTTACTTAAATAATCTATATTTATAGTCATAAGTCATCCTCCAATTCATATTAAGACTATAAATATAGATTTTTTTATGCTCGAATATTTAAACCTCAAAATCTGAAAAAATTTTTTTATTGCCACGGTTTAAAATCCGCATATCAAACGACTCTTTATGTATGACAGGAAGTGTTATACATGGGTAAACATATCTTTGAGTTGATTGATACTATCCAAAAAGGCAATAAAGAAAAAATAACGGATATTATAACTATCTTTCAAGGTCAAATCAAATGTTACGGCAGAAAAGCACAATCTGAAGATATACAGCAGGACTTATATATTTTCCTACTCCATCTTATTAATACAATATCTTTGGATAAAATGAATAACACTAATGACAAAACCTTGATTTCATATATATCACATAGCATTAAATTTAAGTTCTACAAATACTTTAAACAGCAATATAATCAATCTAACACTGAACTTAATTTTCTTGATGAAATAAATTATGAAGAAAATCCTGCCAACTGTGTATCAGAAAACGTGATATTCAGTGATTTGGAATTTCTAAATCTGTTAAAAGACTTAACTGCCAAAGAAAAAACTGTCATCATTCTAAAATACAAATATGGATTTTCCACAAGTGAAATTGCCAAGAAAAATAAGGTTTCAGTTCAAGCAGTATACAAACTAGAAAAACATGCTCTAAACAAACTAAGAAAATTATTGCCTTAAAACAAAATGCCAATCCCTGCAAAATATATTAATCAGTGATTGGCATTTTGTTTTAATTTGACAATTTAATAATCTTATGCAAAGATATATGTGAATTATAGGAATTATGGATTTTTAGGGAGGTAATTACTTTGAAGCTGTTAAAAACCTTATTATCACTTCATTTTTTAAGCGGTGTCATTCTTATTTTCTGTTTTCCTGCACTTTATTCATTCTCTATTCCTCCACATGAAAAAAATCTCTATCAACTATTGTTTTTATCAATTCCTTTAATCTATATACTTTTTCCCGTGAACAAACTGTTTAAATCATCAAAAATAATCTATACAAAAAATACTGGCAAGCATTATCTATTTTATTTATTTACTTCGGCAATCCTATTCATAATTCATGGGGCATACTCTGCATAATATGTTTGACTGTAAGCATTTTATTTTTATATCTGCCGCATAAAACAAGCAGGAATATTTATCTCAAACCCTTGTTTCAAGTTATGTTATGTATGATTTTCCTCGGTATGTCCGCTTTTAATATGATAATTCCTTCAACTATCTTCACTATCAGATTTATAGAAGCTCATCAATTCTATACTTCCTATGTCGATATAATCCCTACTATAAAATACGCTATCACTACACAAAACGGCTATGATGAGAAACTTGCCGAACATATGCCAGAAAAAATTTTTAAACAGCTCAATCAAAAAACACAATATCCTGAATTAGACCATTTCTCTGCATTTGAATTAATGGAATTATCTCAAACACAGGACAAAGACGATACGAGAATTATTTATGTAGATACCCGTACAACATTTCATTTAAAAGACAAAGACAATAATGACCTTAACGGTGGATGGGGCTACCAGCAGTTTACTGTCCTAATAGAAAATAATACATGGTATCTTATTCGATATGACGATCCAATATCTACCGATTGGAGATATAAATAAAAAACAGTTCCGATAAAATCAAAACCGCTTTATTTTGCCTTATATTTCATTAGATTGGAGGAGTTTATCTATGAAAAAATTTCTAATGTTTTTCTGTTTTCTTTTGCTAATGCCTATCAATTCTGCTTTTGCTCAAACAGATAAAAACGTATATATTTATAAACCGCTTCCTAATAATCCGCCTTTTCATTATATCTATGACGATATTATGCACAATGATTTCAATTTGGATTGGAATGATGATTTAATAAAAATAAATCAGCTGTACAATCTTAAATACTACGGCTATAAAGGCAGATATTACGAATCATACGTTTTGCTTCCAACAGAAAAATATTCGCCTGATGAATCGTTTATTATTTTATATATGTATAACAACAAATTATATAAAGCCGCCCTGTTTTTTGATAAAAAACTTAATTCAGATAAACAGCAGTATGCAAATTTCACGAAATATTATCTTCTAAAACGCGCTATGACAAAAAATTTTGGTAAACCGACTGCTGTAACAAATGACGGCAAACTGACCGTATGGCAGGGCACGGCGGTTGATGAAAGTTCTGTACAGGATATCATCGACGGCGTTCCTGCATTCTATGAAAAATACTTTAACTATTTGTATGAAACACATCAAATATAATATTTGCCTTATTTTTTATTACATCTTATGGCATACGATAAAAAAAGACCTATAAAGCTGTTCATTCAACTTCATAGGTCTTTTATTTTATTCAGCCTGAGTGCTTATTTTATTTATTCTATTCACTCTGCACTGCTGTCTTAATTTACCGATACGTTTTATTCTTATCTTCAACAACGTATTCATGAAGAATTTAACGAGAATACCGGTGGATAATGCTGAAACAAGTGTTCCTTCTCGTATTCCTTCAATAGTGCCAAAATAATATAATGATAATCCACCAGCTATAGCAACAAGTGACCAATCAAAAATAACCTTTATCTTGCCAAAGTCTAATTTCCAATGAGTAGCAATCGCATTCACTAAACCTTCACCAGGAAGCATAACCACACGCCCTAATAATTGGCATGTAACACCTATTCCCATACAGATACAACCGATTAACAATACTAAAATATGTTGATAATAAGCTTGAGGATGGAGCCAACTAAATATATACATAAATAAATCAATAAAAGCACAGAAAATAAAGGTCATTGGCACTTGTAAAATCTGTACCCATTCAAATTTATTGCGTAAAATAATAGGTTGTAAAATAAACATCAATGAACTAACAGCAAAATTAAATTGACCGACTGTAAATGCAATGCCAAACTTAATACATATGGTACACTAGAAATTGGAGAAAGTCCCTAACGCCGATTTAATGATTAAAACAATTCCTAAAGAACATAAAATGTTAAGATCCAATTAAAAAAAATAACCATAATCTTTTTATCAATTGTAAATTTTTCCTTTCTTTGTATTATATTATTACTTAACTATTTAATTATTTTAAAACTAAACAAAAAAATTTTTCAATAGTTTATAATAATTAATATCTATATATTTATAGTTTAAATTTATTAACTATATTATTATTTAATCATATAAGTTTAATAATAATTTTCTTATTAAATTGAAGATAGATAAAAAAATATAAAAAAAACAGCACTATTAAAATTTAGTGCTGTTTTCTTATTTCTAACTTAAATTTTAACTAATTCATATTCACAAGTACCAAGTCCAATTTTTTCAGCATGTTCAAGACATACATGCCAATTTGTATTTGGATGAGTATTATGGAAATGGTCATGTTTTGCTGCTTCAATACTATCTTTTAAGATATTATCAGCAAGTTCAGAGCCAGCGATTACTGGTGCTTCATTTACAATATCTGCACTAGCTTGGTCAACTGCTACTGGGTCAAAAGAAGCTACCATACCAAGATTTGGTACAATTGGCATATCATTTTCACCATGGCAATCACAGTTTGGAGAAACATCTGTAATGATATTGATATGGAAATGTGGTCTACCATTTAAAATAGCATAAGCATATTCTGCCATGCGTCTATTTAATAAATCTTCAGCATTCCAATTTGTAGGTTTAATAGCATCAAAATGACAAGCACCGATACAACGACCGCAACCTAAACATTTATCTGGGTCAATATAACATTTTCTATCTGTGATAATTGGCGCACCATGAGCACAAATTCTGCTACAAGCTCCACAGCCTACACATTTATCTGTATCTACGCTTGGTTTTCCATCACAATGCATTTCCATTTTACCAGCACGAGAACCACCGCCCATGCCAATATTTTTAATTGCTCCACCAAAACCAGTCATTTCGTGACCTTTAAAATGAGATAAATCAATGATGATATCTGCATCCATTAAAGCTTGACCGACTTTAGCTTCTTTTACATATTCACCATTTGGCACTGGAACATAAGCTTCATCTGTACCTTTTAAACCATCCGCAATAATTACCTGACAACCTGTAGTAAATGGATTATATCCGTTTTCATAAGCTGCGTCCATATGTTCTATAGCGTTTTTTCTACGACCTACATATAAAGTATTGCAATCTGTTAAAAACGGTTTACCACCGCGAGCTTTTACTACATCAGCTACAACTTTAGCATAATTTGGACGAAGATATGCTAGATTTCCTGGTTCACCAAAATGAATTTTAATGGCTACAAATTTATTTTTAAAATCAATTTTATCAATACCAGCTTTAACCATTAAACGTTCAAGTTTTTGTAATAGATTTTCTTTACCTGGATATGCGCGCATATCAGTAAAATAAACTTTAGCTTTTTCCATGACTACCTCTCCTATGTATATTATTTATACCATATAATACCATAATATAAATATAGTTTTCTACATACATAGTCATTTTACAACTTAAAGTACACTTCAAGTCAATAAAAAATCCCTAGCTTTCGCTAAGGATTAATTAAAACATATTTATTTACTTACAGCAAAACGTTTGCCAAAATCTTCACAAGTATTTAAGCCATCTTCATCTGGTGTTTCATTGATGATTAAGCCATTTTCAAATAAATCAGCACCAGCTTCTTTAACTTGCTCTTCCCAAGTCGTCATCCATTCGCCACTGCCCCAACCATAAGAGCCAAATAAAGCTACGGATTTACCATTTAAAGAATTTATCATTTCATCAAAAACTGGCTGAAATTCACATTCTTCCAAAACTTCTGCACCCATAGCAGGACAACCTAAAATAAGCCCATCATAATCATTTATTGAAGCTACATCAAAATCACTTACAAAATATAAATCGCAAGATACTCCTGCACCATCTACACCTGTTTTAATTGCATTTGCCATTGCTTCTGTATTACCAGAACCACTCCAATAAATAATCGCTATTTTATTCATCAAAAACCTCCTAAAGTTCAACTTAAACAGCTTTTACTAAATCTTCTATTGATTGCCCTTGTGATAAACAAGCACAAAAACGGTCTGAGCATTCTGCGTATTTTGCAAATAATTTTTCAGCTCGTTTTGTATCTGAATATACTTTCCATTGACCACATATTTTGAAATGACGTCCACTATTTTCAATAAAACCTTTTACATCTTCTAGCGGATAGCCTAAAAATATGCCAATCTCATGAGGAAAGCCTTTTTGCAAGCTCATGCGAGTCTTTAAATAATTTAAGCATTGATTTAGATTTTTAAAATTCACATAACCATAAAAACTTAAAAACTCTTGAACTTTATCCTCTTGAATTACCTGATTTAAAGCATTTTGGCGATAAATGAAGAGTAACAACCAATTATCCGTTTCTGATATTATAAAAAATCTTATGCCTTTACATTCCATGCATTTCTTATATCGTTTTAATATCAAATGACAATTTTTTATACGTTGTTTATTAAATGAAATCAAACTCCCTGGCTTTATACCTTCTAATGTTGGGGCACCATGAAAAGCCAACATAGTTTCTACATTATCACATACTCTCATTTTTTCACCTCTTTAAATTGATAATCATTATCATAAATGTATTATATAATAATTGATAATAGTTTTCAATAATAAATTTAATCAAAATAACTACTTTTTCAAATAAAAATAGATATAATAAAAATAAACAGTTCCTCGCTTTAAATATAATAAGCTAATAAGCCAAGAACAAATAAAACTACGGATGTGATTTTATGTATAAAAAACTATTTATCAATAAAACTTTACAAAACAATGAATTCAAGCAAATAATTTCCCTTTTAGAACAGAAAAATATCTCCATATCATTTGTAGAAACTAAAACAGATTTTACAGATAAAGATAATGCTTTATTCATTGGTATCAATGCCCAAGATAGCGATTTAGCCCAAGAATTAAATATAGATTTTGCCCTTGCTACATGGTCTTGCCATGATTTTAAACATATTCAAGCAAAATATTATTTCCGTCAACCTTATGATATTTTAAATACATTAACTATGATTGAAAAACCATATATCAATCATAAATGGCTTACGACTGCTATGGAAATGCAATTTATCGCTCAAGCTGGTCTTGCCTATACTAAAGATGATTTTGATTATGAAGCTTCACTAGACTTAGCGAAATGGCTGCTGAAATCATGAGCGAATATGTAGATTTACCTGTAGAAAAAGTAAAAACTCTATTTTGCAATGAGACTGGATATCAAACACCAAAATTAGATACACGTTCTGTTATCTTCAAAGATGATAAAATCCTGCTTGTCAAAGAACGTGATGGCCGTTGGTCTCTCCCTGGTGGCTGGGTAGATGTCAACCAATCCATCTGCGATAATCTCATCAAAGAAGCCAAAGAGGAGGCTGGTCTTGATGTCGTTCCTACTAGATTAATTGCAATACATGATAGAAATCGCCACAATGTGCCATTATACGCTTATGGCATAACTAAAATCTTCATGCTCTGTGAAGTCGTCTCCGGCAAATTCAATCAAAATATAGAAACAAGTGATAGTGCTTATTTCACGCTAGATAATCTTCCTAATCTATCTCTAGGCAAAAATACAAAAGAACAAATTGAACTTTGTTTTGCTGCTTATAAAGATAAAAATTGGATACCAGTTATTGATTAATAAAATAATTAAAATCTATACGATTATTTTTTGATTATTTTTTGGTTAGATTGATTATATTTATATACAAAATAAATATATTTTTATTTGCATTTTTATTTTATCTAAATGATATTAAAGTTTTAAGTTTTCTGATAAAAGCAAGATTTTATAGTTTTTAAATTCATTTTTTATATAACAATCGCATATATATTAATAATTAAGTATCTATAATATATTGCTAATATTATAAAAAACAATATATTATAGATATTTTTTTATAAAAAACAGTTAAAAATTATATACATAAGATACACATAAATAACTCAAAAGTTAAACATAAATTATTCAAAGGTGGTTTTTTTAATGATTAATATTGGTATTATTGGTGCTGGACGTATCGGTCGTGTTCATGGTGAAAGTATTTCTAAATTTGTTCCTAACGCAAAAGTAAAAGCAATAGCTGACCCATTTTTAAATGATAACACTATAGCGTGGGCAAACGCTCTTGGCATTACTGAAACTTATACAGATTATAAAAAGATATTGGCTGATAAAGATATTCAAGCTGTTCTCATTTGTGCTTCTACTGATATGCATTCTCCTCTTTCTATAGAAGCTATTCAAGCTGGTAAACATGTTTTCTGTGAAAAACCTATTGACCATGATGTTAATAAAATCAAAGAAGTTCTTGATGTTGTTAATGCATCTGGTCTTAAATATCAAGTTGGTTTCAATCGTCGTTTTGACCATAATTTCCGTGCAATTAAAGAAGCTGTAGCTTCTGGCAAAATTGGTAAACAACAAATTATAAAAGTAACATCTCGTGACCCAGAAGCTCCACCTATTGAATACGTTAAGGTTTCTGGTGGTATTTTCCTCGATATGACTATTCATGATTTTGATATGGTTCGTTATCTTTCCGGAAGTGAAGTTACTGAAGTATTTGCTGTAGGTTCTGTTACAGTTGATCCTGCAATTGGCGAAGCTGGTGATATTGATACTGCTGTTATCACTTTAAAACTAGCAAATGGTGCTACTGCTGTTATTGATAATTGTCGTAAAGCAGTTTATGGTTATGACCAACGTGCTGAAGTTTTTGGAACTAAAGGTGCTATTGCAATCTCCAACGACTCTAATTCTAATGCAGTATTTAGTGGCGAAGAAGGTGTTGTAGCTGAAAAACCTATGTATTTCTTCTTAGAACGTTATATGATGGCATATGCTCATGAAGTTAAATCTTTTGTTGATGCTATTGAAAATGACACTGAAACAGAAGTTAATGCTAATGATGGTTTACAACCAGTTTTAATTGGTCTTGCTGCTAAAAAATCTGTACAAGAAGGTCGTCCTGTAACTATTAAAGAAATTGCTGATGAATATAATCTATAAGTCTTTAATATAAAATAATTAGCAAGGATAAATTTATCTTGCTAATTATATATGCTTATAGTAAACATTATTATATAGAATTTATTTTATATTTTAATTTTTAGCAATTTTCTTATTTTATTGAGAGGAGTATATTTATGAATAATGCACAGGCTTCTAGTGGAAAATTATCTTGGACAACCCGTGTAGCATATGGTTTAGGTGATACAGCTCAAAACGTCGTTTGGGGTGCAATGAGTATCCTCACTTTTTTCTATACTGACTATGCTGGTATTGATGCTAGCGTTGTTGGATTAGTAATGCTTCTATCCAGATGTTTTGATGGTGTATCTGATGTTATCATGGTTTTTAGTAGAAAAAACTAATTCCAAATGGGGTAAATCTAGACCTTGGATTTTATGGACTAGCTTACCATTTGCAATCTCCATTGTATTAATTTATACAGTACCTCAAACTACATCTGCACTTCAATTTGCATATATTTTTGTAACATATAATTTATGTACTACAGTTTGTTATACAGCTTTAAATTTACCTTATGGTAGTTTATCTGCAATGATGACTCGTATCTCTAAAGAACGTGATATGCTCAGTATCTTTAGAATGGCTTTATCTCCTCTTGGTAAAATTTTAGCAGTATCTGCTACTTTACCACTTATTAAAGTATTCGGTGATAACCAACTTGCTTGGGTAAAAGTTATGTCTATCTGGGCTGTTTTAGCTCTTTTATTATTACTTATTTGCTTCTATAAATGTAAAGAAACAGTTGTTCTTGAAAAAACACAAAAAACTGAAAAAATTCCAGCTAGACAAGCATTACGCTTCTTAGCTCTAAATAAATATTTCTGGATTGCTGCAACTATTTGGACAATGCAAAATGTTATTGCTTGTATCACTGGTATCATTTTACCTTATTATTGTAAATATATCTTTTTTGATGATTCCTTATATGGCTTACTCTATTTAGTAGAAACTATTGTTATGATTGCTGTCATTCTCTTAGTTTGTCCTACATTACTAAGAAAATATGGCAAACGCAATATGTCTTTAGTGGGTATCATTTTAGCCTTAATTGGTCATTTAATATATCTAATCAATCCAATGGATTTCAACTGGGTAGTAGCTAGTTGTGTCATTCGTGGTATTTTCTTTGCTCCACTTTGCTCTGTTATTTTTGGTTTCTTTGGTGATTGTATTGAATATAGTCAATGGAAATTCCATGTTCGCCAAGAAGGTCTTATTTTCTCTGGTGGCTCTGTAGGTACAAAAATCGGTTCTGGTGTTACTAGTGCAGCTTTAACTGGCTTATTATCTTATGCTGGATATGTTTCTTCTGCTAGTGGCCTCATCACTCAACCTCAAAGTGCTATTGATATGATTGTTAGTCTTTATATGTATGGACCAATCTTAGTATGGATTGTTCTTATAATTGTTTTATTAGCTTACAACTTAGATAAAATATATCCTCAAATTATGAAAGATTTAGCTAAACGCGAAGCTGAAGGCAAATTATAATCATTCATTTGAAAGGATTGATTTTACAATGCTAAAAGATAATACGTATATTACAATAACTAGACAATATGGTAGTGGTGGCAAAGAAGTAGCTAATATTGTAGCTAAAAAATTAGGTATTAACTGTTATGATCGTAAAATCGTACATTTAGCTGCTGAAAGATTCCATAATTCCACAGAACCTATATCAAATGAAGTTATGGAAGACTTAATTACTACTTCCTATTCAATGCCTGGTTCTTTAGGAGATTATTCTTTTGAAAGTATTCCCTTTTACAACAAAATGTTTAAAGAGCAATCTATTGCCATTTTAAAATTAGCACAAAAAGGAAGTGCTGTATTCTTAGGTAGATGTTCTGATTATATTTTAAAAGATTATCCAAATACTTTTTCCTTCTTTATCTATGCTGATGATGATTTTAGACAAAATAGAGCTAAAGATCATTATGGAAATAATACATTAGAACAATTAGATAAAGAAGACAAAAATCGTAAAAGATATTATGCTTACTATACTGGTCAAACTTGGGGAGAAGCACAAAACTATGATTTAATGATAAATGTTAGTAACATTCCTTTAGAAAAAGCTGCTGACTTAATCATTGAATACATTAAACTTCAACAAAAATAATATAAGATTTAAGAGATAAAGTTTTTACTTTATCTCTTTTTTAATTAAATGTATTATTGATATCCAAAAATATAAATATTATAATGAATTATCATTAAGATATTTTAAAGGATGAATGTAAATGGCTATTACTCTACAACAAATTGCAGATTTGGCTGGTGTTTCACGTGGAACAGTAGATAGAGCTCTTAATAATCGTGGTCGTATAAAACCCGAAGTAGAACAACGTATTAAAAAAATAGCTAAAGATGTAGGTTATAAACCTAGTAGAGCTGGTAGAGCTCTTGCTATGGCTAAAAAAAATATTAAAATTGGAGTTATTTTACAATTAGCTCAAACTCCATTTATGAAAGATGTTTTAATAGGTTTAAAAGCTGCAAAATTAGAAGCTGAAAGTTTTGGAGCTAGTGTAAAAATCCATAAAATTAATGGAGTAAATCCAACAGAGGTCATTCAAATAATGGAAAAAATGAAATCTGAAAAAATTTAATGGTATCGCTCTTTCTCCATCTCAAGATAATTTGTTAATAAAGCTAATAGATAAATTTTCACAAGAATATAATATCCCTATTATTACTTTTAATTCTGATTTAGAAAATACAGCTCGTCTTTGTTTTATTGGACAAAACGCTGTAAAAAGTGGTCAAACAGCTGCTGGTTTGATGGGAGAAATCACCAACGGACAAGGTCAAATTATTATTATCTCTGGACATGAAGAAAATCCCTCTCTACAACAGCGTGCCGATGGCTTTAACAGAGAAATTTCTATTTCTTATCCTCAAATCAATAATCTTGGTATTCGATATGCTTATGATGATGACTGGGTTGCAGAAAAAATTACCGATGAAATCTTAGATAAGTATCCTAATTTAAAAGGCATATATATTACAGGATCTGGTGTTTTGGGGGTTTGTAAATCACTACAAAAAGCAAATAAAATCAAAGATATTAAAATTATTGCTAATGATTTTATTAATGATAATATTCAATTACTGTCAAATGGTACAATCAATTTTTTAATTGGACAAGATGCTTATACTCAAGGATATCAATCTATTATGTTATTATTTCATAAATTATTTGATAATAAAAATCCTGACAGTAAATTTGCTTATACTGATATTGTGATTAAAAATCGCTTCAACATCTAACAGAAAGGGAATGTATCTTTATTATTATTATCAAGATATTTCCCTTCTATTTTTATTTAATCATCAGAAAATTTATAATAAAAAAAAGTTTATTTTATTTGCAAAAATATCTTGCGTTCACGTGAACATTATTATATAATAAATTCAACGAAAGAAATTATAAACAACTAATAAATAATCATAAATTTATAATTGGAGGAATTTATAATGTTAAATGTAGGTGTTATTGGCTGTGGCGGAATGGGTAGAGACCATATCTCCAGATTGACAAATAAAATTCAAGGTGCTCAAGTTGTTGCTGTTTGTGATGTATTTGAAGAAAGCGCAAAAAAAGCTGCTAGTATTTGTAACGCTAAAGTTTATACTGATGAAAAACTTTTAATTAATGATCCAGATGTTGATGCTGTATTCATCGTAAGCCCTGGTTTTGCTCATGTTGAAGCTCTTTTAGAAGCTATCCAGGCTGGCAAACGTATTTTCTGCGAAAAACCACTTTGCACAACAGCTGAGGATTGCTTAAAAGTTGTACAAGCTGAAGTTGCTTCTGGCAAACATTTAATTCAATTAGGCTTTATGCGTCGTTATGATGTTGGTTATGCTAAAGTAAAAGAAGCTCTCTTATCTGGTGAATATGGTGAACCATTAATGCTTCACTGCACACATAGAAACCCAGAAGTAGGTACTAATTATAATACTCCAATGGCTGTTCATGATACTGCAATTCATGAAATTGACGTATTACATTGGCTTGTTGATGATGAATATGAATCCGCACAAGTAATCATGCCAAGAGTTACTAAATATTCTCATAGCGAATTAAAAGATCCTCAAATCATGTTACTCCGTACAAAAAAAAGGTGTCTGCATTGATGTAGAAGTATTTGTTAACTGCAAATTTGGTTACGATATCAATTGCGAAGTAGTTTGTGAAGATGGTGCTATCAAAATGCCTATGGCTACTGTTTATCCAACAATTCGTAAAAATGCTAGTGTATCCACAACAATTGATACTGATTGCTTCGTTCGTTTTAAAGACGCTTATGATGCTGAAGTTCAAGCTTGGTTGATGATGCTGCTAAAGGCGAAATCAATGGTCCAAATGCTTGGGATGGCTATCTTGCTGCTATCACTGCTGACGCTCTTGTAAAAGCTCAACAAACTGGTGCTATTGAAAAAATTAACGCAGCTGTAGAAAAACCTGATTTCTACAATAAATAATTTTGCCCATTGCGTTCACGTGTACAAATTGGAGGAATATAAACATGAAAATCGGATTTAATGAAGCTACAGCTTTAGAATGTAAAGGTCAGTCTTTAATGGCAGACCTCGAAATGTGTGAAAAATACGGTTTCGATTATATTGAAATTCGTTTTGACTGCGTAAAAGACTATTTAAAAGAACATACTTTAGATGAACTCGCTACTTGGTTTAAAAATCATCATTTAAAACCTTGGGCTTACAATACTTTAATTTTCTTCAACCAAAGAGATGAAGCTGGAGAAAAAGAAATCGATGATGAAGTAGATTTCATTTTAAAAGTTTCTAAAGCCATCGGTATGAAAATGCTTATTACTGTACCATCTTTTGATGTAAAAGATAAAACTATCTCTGAAATTAAAGAAGAAGCTGTCGCTCGTCTACGTTATTTATCTGATAAAGTTGGAGAAGATATGAAAATCTCTCTTGAATTCTGCGGTGCTCCAAATTGCTCCATCAATCAATTTGGTACAGCTTATGATGTTGTAAAAGCTGTTGATCGTCCAAATGTTGGCATCACTGTAGATACATTCCATTTCCATGAAATGTGTTCTAAACTTGAAGACCTCAAAAAAGCAGATGGTAATAAAATTTTTGCTTATCATTTAAATGATTGCGAAGATTTACCACTTGGCTCTTGCGGTGATGATAAACGTTTATGGCCAGGAGAAGGTGTTGTAGATCACGAAGGTATTGCTACAGCATTAAAAGAAATTGGCTTTGATGGAGTTTGCACTATCGAAGAATTTCGTCCAGAATATTATGCTATGAGTCATGAAGAAAATATAAAAAAAGCAGCCGAAGTAACTAAAGCATTTGTAAATAAATATTTTGGTTAAAATATAACAAAAGACGGCTGTCTATAGATAAGCCGTCTTTTATACATACTAAAATTTTAGTTATTAATTTACTTAAAATATACTATATCTTTTACTTATAAATTCATGGAGGTTTTATTATGAAAATAGCATTTGATGTTGATGTGCTCGCTAAACAAATGGATATTAACACTATGGTTCACCAAGTAGCTGATTGGGGTTATAAATATATTGAACAATCCCCACATCCTCGCATTAATCCATTTTATAAACATCCACTTTTCTCTGAAGATTGTGAACGCGAATATAGAAAAGCTCTTAAAGAAACTGGTGTAGAAATTTCTTCATTTATTGTTGTATATCGTTGGTCTGGTCCTACTGAAGAAGAACGTCAATTCGCTGTACGTAATTGGAAACGCATGATTGAAATAGCTGTAGATATGGGTGTTCCTGTCATCAATACTGAATTTTCTGGAGATCCAAATCAACAAGAAATTTGCAACGGCATGTGGTTTAAATCTATGGAAGAATTGCTTCCAATTATCGAACGTGAAGGTTTACGTGTAGAAATACAGTCTCATCCTTATGATTTTTGTGAATTAAATAATGAAACTTGTGATTTAGTAAAATCATTCCGTTCTAAAAACTTAGGTGTAGTATATTCAGCAGCTCATACATTCTTCTATGACCAAGGAAAAGGTGACGTTCGTTCTATGTTAAAATACGCAGGAGACGAATTAACACATGTATTATTTGCTGATACATTTAATCAAACATTAGATTGTAGATATATAGCAAATCCACCATCTTTAAATGCAAGAGGTAGAGCAGATGTAACTATCCATCAACATTTAGCAATGGGAGAAGGCGATGTTGATTTCGATGGAATATTTGAAACACTACGCGGAATGGATTTTGCAAATAAACAATTAAAGAAAGATGCTCCAAAAGTAGGTGGAGATAATATTGCTTGCGTATCTTATTTTGGCTTCCCTGAAAAAATGAATATCCAAGCACCAGAAGCTCGTGAACGTATTGAACGTGAATTATTAGGTAAA
>ENA-OPZM01000100-OPZM01000100.1-human-gut-metagenome-genome-assembly--contig:-NODE-100-length-35658-cov-5.084546_pt1 | contig 35658 bp, 43 predicted proteins | sample MGYA00242478_ERZ504493 | MGnify/ENA primary metagenome ERZ504493 (study PRJEB26092, sample SAMD00036227) | human gut metagenome | host: Homo sapiens | study: EMG produced TPA metagenomics assembly of... | reverse complement strand
ATCCGTCGCAAGCGATAAGGCAAGCGAAAAACAAAACACATAGCTATCGCCAAACGGTAAGGCAACGGACTCTGACTCCGTCAGTTCAAGGTTCGAATCCTTGTAGCCCTGCTTCTTAAGTACCTCGGTTGAGAGGTACTTTTTTGTGCTCAAAAATAAGAAGATATTTGCAAGTTGCTGTTCACTGATAATATTCACAATCCGCTGCGCCAAAAAAACAAGTGCGTTTCTTTCTGCCAAGTGTTACAATAAAGTATAGACAGTATAACAGGAGGCATGAATGAGTTACAGTTTTGAGAGTCGAGTAAGATTCAGTGAGATCGGAGAAGATGGCTGCCTGACGTTGCCGGGAGTTCTGGATTATTTTCAGGATTGCTGTACCTTTGAATCCGAGCAGACAGGAGTCGGTATGGAAGTATTAAAGGAACAGAAAAGAGCCTGGGTACTTTCTGCATGGCAGGTAATCACGAAGCGGTATCCAAAGCTTGGTGAAAATATAAAAGTAACAACAATTCCTTATGGATTCCGTGGATTTATCGGAATGCGTAATTTTATTCTTGAGACAATGGATGGTGAGAAGCTGGCATGGGCCAATTCCTACTGGTCCTTTATCAATACAGAAACCGGTCTTCCGGAAAAGCTGACACCAATAGATACAGATCCCTATGATCTGGGCAAAAAAATAGAGATGGATTATGCACCAAGAAAGATCGCGCTTCCGAAGGAACGGGAAGTGCAGAATGCTTTTTCTGTGCAGAAGCATCATCTGGACACCAATCATCATGTGAACAACTGTCAGTATATCCGGATGGCAGCGGATCATCTGCCTGAGGATTTTAAAGTCGGTCAGCTTCGTGCTGAATATAAACGTCAGGCAGTACTGGATAATGTTATCATTCCGGAAGTATATATGACAGAAAATAAAGAAACTGTAGTTCTCAACGCGGAGGATAAAGAACCTTACGCAGTAGTTGAGTTTACAAAATAAATACAAGCGGTAGAGACTATTAGTACTATACCGTAAAAGGAGGCGCGCTATGCTTGAAAAATTAAAAGAAGAAGTTTACAGAGCAAATATGGATCTGCCAAAATATGGTCTTGTTACTTTTACATGGGGAAATGTCAGTGGGATCGACAGGGAGCAGGGCCTTTTTGTGATCAAGCCAAGTGGTGTGGATTATGACAAGCTGACACCGGAAGACATGGTAGTGGTAGATATTGATGGAAATAAAGTAGAAGGAAGATACAATCCATCCTCTGATACACCGACACATGCAGTTCTTTACAGAGCGTTTCCGAATATCGGCGGTATCGTACATACCACTCATCCTGGGCAACAAGCTGGGCACAGGCAGGCAGATCGATCCCGTGTTATGGAACCACACATGCAGATTACATTTACGGAGAAGTACCATGTGTGCGTAATCTGACCAAAAGAGAGATCGAAGAGGCATATGAGAAGAATACGGGAGTTCTTATTGCTGATTATTTTAAAAACAAAGATTATGAAGCAGTACCGGCCGTGCTGTGCAAGAACCACGGACCTTTTACCTGGGGTAAGGATGCTCATGAGGCAGTTCATAACGCAGTTGTTCTTGAGGAGGTTGCCAAGATGGCATCTCGATGCGAGCTGATCAATCCGGATGTAAAACCGGCACCGCAGGAGCTTCAGGATAAGCATTACTACAGAAAACATGGTGCAAATGCATATTATGGTCAGGTAGACCTGGAAGACTGATCAGAAGAAAAAACAGTTTGACCCGATGGTGGATCGTCAATATCCGCCTGAGTGGAAATGCCGCGGAACAGTACCGCGGCATTTTTTGTCGAAAAATGCAGAAAATGTCAGATTTGCTGACCTTTAACACAGATGCCGCCGAAATATGTGCTAATGTCAAGAAAAATGCAGAACATTAACACATTTATTAAAATAGGTGGCAGGATGAAAATATACACTTATCAAGGAAAAAAGAATGTTTCCGGAGAAAAAATACGCCAGATGAGGAATATGAAACGGATGTCGCAATCTGCGTTGGCCGCAAAAATGCAGGTGGAAGGAGTGATGCTGGAGCGTGACAGTATCAGCCGGATCGAAGGAGGAGAACGTTTTGTAGCAGATTATGAACTGCGGGTGTTTGCCAAGGTACTGGGAGTGGATGTGAAGTGGCTTCTGAACGAGCAGTAAATAAGGCAATATTGGATTATAGTTCACTGGTAATATTCCGCTGAGAACGGAGTGAAAAGTAGCACAATATTGGTCTGACTGGCAGGAATCTGTGTAAACTACTTGATATTTATGTCGGAAACTGCTACAGTATAAAGAAAAAAAAGACGGCCGGGAAGCCCTGTGGAGGGCAAACGGTCACGGATAAGAAGATAGAGGCGCGGATTTTATCAGTATTTATGGATGCAAGGCCCTGGCAGGCTGTTCATAAAGAAAGGAAAATCTGCCGAAGTGCTCTGGAAGGCCAGATGACAGGGTGCTGGGATAACGTAGAATATGCGTTGTACTGTCACGGATGTGGAGCGCTATCGGTAGCACTTCGGGAAATCTGCATTTAATATGCTGAATGGAGATTTTCTGACAGGCTATAAGTTAAATAAGGATTATTTAACCGGAGGTGTTCTTAAGAAGAGACAGCCTCCGTTTTTTTTGTCCCCGAAAAAGGGAGGAGAAAAATGAGTAAAAAAGCAGGAACAGCATTGTCTGTTATGGCAATGATATTCATGGGCGCACTGGCAAGTCCTTTGACTGTGCTGGCTGCGGATGCGGAGGAGACTTACCAGCCTGCTCTGTATGCAACGATCTGGGCACTGCTTCCACCTCTTGTAGCGATCATCCTTGCGCTGATCACGAAAGAAGTATACAGTTCTCTGTTTGTGGGAATTGTAGTAGGAGCACTGATCTATTCCGGATTTAAATTCGAAGGAACGGTAACACAGATTTTTGAGGGAGGAATCATCAAGGTTCTTTCTGACAGCTATAACGTAGGAATCCTGATCTTCCTTGTTATCCTGGGATCTGTGGTATGTATGATGAACAAGGCCGGCGGCTCTGCCGCATTCGGACGATGGGCCAGCAAAAAGATCCATACACGTGTGGGTGCAGAGCTTGCATCGATCATCCTTGGAATTCTGATCTTCATTGACGATTATTTTAACTGTCTGACAGTAGGAAGTGTTATGCGTCCGGTAACAGACAGACATCATGTATCCAGAGCAAAATTTGCATACCTGATCGATGCGACAGCCGCTCCGGTATGTATCATCGCACCAATCTCATCCTGGGCTGCCGCAGTCAGCGGATTTGTAGAGGGACAGGATGGACTTGCGATTTTTGTAAGAACCATCCCGTATAACTTTTACGCGATCCTTACTATTGTAATGATGGTTGGCATGGTACTGATGAAAACCGAGTTTGGTGCCATGAGAACACATGAGATCAATGCTCTGAACGGAGATCTTTATACAACATCTGCAAGACCGTATGAGAATGCAACGGATGATGCGACACCGAATCCGAGAGGAAAGGTGATCGATCTTGTGATCCCGATCGTTGTGCTTGTTATCTGCTGTGTCATCAGTATGATCTACACAGGAGGATTTTTCAGCGGAACAGATTTTGTTACTGCATTTTCACAGAGTGATGCCTCTACAGGCCTTGCAATGGGAAGTGCTTTTGGTCTGGTATTTGCCATTATTTTCTATATGATCCGCCGTGTGGTCAATTTCAGAGACTGTATGGGATGCATCCCGGAAGGCTTCAAGGCTATGGTACCGGCGATCATGATCCTGACCTTTGCATGGACACTGAAGGCTATGACAGACTCACTTGGTGCAGCGGTATTCGTAGAAGAAGCAATGCGTTCTGTTGCCGGTGGTATTGAAGTTATCCTTCCGGCCATTATTTTCCTGGTTGGATGTGGACTTGCATTTGCTACAGGTACTTCCTGGGGAACCTTTGGTATCCTGATCCCGATCGTTGTTGCGGTATTTGAGAAATCCAGTCCTGAGATGATGATCATTTCCATGTCTGCCTGCATGGCAGGTGCAGTTTGCGGAGACCACTGCTCACCGATCTCCGATACAACGATCATGGCTTCCGCAGGAGCACAGTGTGATCATGTGACTCACGTTTCCACACAGCTTCCGTATGCGATCCTGGCTGCGGCAGTATCCTTTGTAACTTATATTGTTGCAGGTTTTGTAAAAACAGCATGGATCGCTCTTCCGGTGGGAATCGTGCTGATGCTGATCGTACTTTTTGTCATTAAAAAGATGAACCCGATGCCGGTTGAGAAGCCAACAGAATAACAGACTAACCCAATGTGGGGGCAGGTTCCCCCATGAATGGCAAATAAAAGGCAGTGACGGAAAGAAATTTCCGAAGCTGCCTTTTTTGTGCTTTCTATAATAATTCTCTTATGTTATAATGCAGGACAGACAGCAAATAGTAAATGATCATATATAGTTTTAAGGAACAGGAGTAAGAATGATAGAATTAGGTAAAAAACAGAAATTACTGGTTGTAAAAACCGTGGATTTCGGAATATATCTTGGAGAGGACCGAAACGCACCTCAGACCGAGCGTGTGCTTCTTCCGTCCAAACAGGTACCGGAAGGAACCAAAGCAGGTGATGAGATCGAAGTATTCATCTATAAGGATTCCCAGGACAGACTGATCGCAACGACCCGTGAGCCGATGCTTCAGGTGGGACAGACAGCAGTCCTTAAGGTAAAACAGGTCACCAGGATCGGTGCTTTTCTTGACTGGGGACTGGAGAAGGATCTTCTTCTTCCGTATCATGAGCAGACCAACCGGGTCCGTGAAGGCGAGGAGTGTCTGGTAGCTCTTTATGTGGATAAGAGCAGCAGACTCTGTGCAACCATGAAGGTGTATCATTATCTTTCCACCAGAACTCCTTATGTACCGGGAGATTTGGTAAAGGGGCGTGTCTATGAGATCAGCGGGAATTTCGGCGTTTTTGTTGCGGTAGATGATAAATATTCCGCTCTGATCCCGGCACGGGAGGCAACAGGCAAGTACAGACCGGGAGCTATTCTTGATCTTCGTGTCACAGAGGTGAAAGAGGATGGCAAGATGAATGTCAGTGACCGCCAGAAGGCTTACATCCAGATCAATGAGGATGCAGAGAGCGTATTCAGCGTGATCGAGGAATTTGCAGGGGTGCTGCCATTTGATGATCATGCCTCACCGGAAGTCATCAAGAGAGAGTTTGGCCTCAGTAAGAACGCATTCAAGCGTGCAGTCGGTCATCTGATGAAGGAAGGAAAAGTAGAGATCCGTGACAAGAGAATCTACATTAAAAAATAACAAGGTGTTGACCGGCTCCGGATCAGACACGCTCCGGCACGTTCAGAGAAAAGTGCAGAGCGGGGAGGATCCGGAGCCCTGTTTTTTACGATAAGGAGAATAAATTTGGAGTTTACACATTTACATGTCCATACAGAATACAGCCTTCTGGATGGCTCCAATAAGATCAAAGAATATGTAGCCAGAGTAAAAGAACTGGGTATGGACAGTGCGGCGATCACCGATCATGGCGTTATGTATGGTGTCATTGATTTTTACAGGGCTGCAAGAGAAGCCGGGATCAATCCGATCCTCGGATGTGAGGTTTATGTGGCTCCGGGCTCCCGTTTTGACAGAGAAGTGGGAAGTGGGGATGACCGTTATTATCATCTGGTCCTGCTGGCTGAGAATAATCAGGGATACAGCAACCTGATGAAAATTGTATCCAAGGCATTTGTGAAGGGTTTTATTACAAGCCACGTGTGGATCTGGAGCTTCTGGAAAAATATCACGAGGGTATCATTGCCTTAAGTGCCTGCCTGGAGGAGAGGTCGCCAGATATCTTGCACGTGGAATGTATGAGGATGCCAAGATCGTGGCATTACGTTATCAGGATATTTTCGGAAAAGGAAATTTCTTTCTGGAGCTTCAGGATCATGGGATTCCGGAGCAGCAGACAGTAAATCAGCAGCTTCTCCGTATGCACAGAGAGACGGGGATCGATCTGGTTGCCACCAATGATGTGCATTACACTATGGCAGAGGATGCGGAACCACATGATGTTCTTCTTTGTCTGCAGACTCAGAAAAAGCTCAGCGATGAGAACAGAATGCGCTATGAGGGCGGCCAGTATTATGTGAAATCGCCGGAAGAGATGGCGAGGCTTTTTCCATATGCGCTGGAAGCGCTGGAAAACACGCATAAGATCGCGGAGAGATGTCATGTGGAGATTGAATTTGGTGTGACCAAGCTGCCGAAATATGATGTGCCGGACGGACTTACCTCATGGGAATATCTGAACAAGCTTTGCTATGAGGGACTTGAGCAGCGTTATCATCCGGTAACAGAGGAGCTGAAAAAGCGCCTGGATTATGAGCTGTCTACTATCAAAAATATGGGATATGTAGATTACTTTCTCATCGTATGGGATTTTATCAAATATGCCAGGGACAACGATATCATGGTTGGTCCGGGACGAGGTTCTGCCGCAGGAAGCCTGGTTGCCTATACACTTGGGATCACCCAGCTGGACCCGATCCGGTATGATCTGCTCTTTGAACGTTTCCTGAATCCGGAGCGAGTATCCATGCCGGATATCGATGTGGATTTCTGCTTCGAACGGAGACAGGAGGTTATTGATTATGTAAGAAGAAAATATGGTGATGACTGCGTGGTTCAGATCGTTACCTTCGGTACGCTGGCAGCCCGCGGTGTCATCCGTGATGTGGGCCGTGTTCTGGATATGCCTTATGCCCAGGTGGACACTATTGCAAGATGATCCCACAGGAGCTGAATATCACCATTGACAAGGCACTGGGAATGAATCCGGAGCTTCGCAAGGCTTACGAGGAACAGGACGATATCCATCGTCTGATCGATCTGGCAAAACGTCTGGAGGGGCTTCCGAGGCATACCTCCATGCATGCGGCAGGTGTTGTGATCAGCCAGAAGGATGTATCGGAATACGTACCCCTTTCCAGAGCACAGGATGGTTCCATTGTCACGCAGTTTACCATGACAACACTGGAAGAGCTGGGACTTCTGAAAATGGATTTCCTGGGCCTCCGTACCCTGACGGTTATTCAGAATGCTGTGAAAATGGTGGAAAAAAGCACCGGTATGCTTCTGGATATGCAAGAGATCGACTACAACGATAAAAAGGTACTGGATTCTCTCGGAACAGGACGTACTGACGGCGTGTTCCAGCTGGAGAGCGCCGGAATGAAAAGCTTCATGAAGGAACTGAAGCCGCAGAGTCTTGAGGACGTGATCGCAGGAATTTCGCTTTACCGTCCGGGCCCCATGGATTTCATTCCGCAGTACATCCGCGGAAAAAACCGTCCGGATACCATCCGTTATGATTGTCCACAGATGGAGCCGATCCTGAAGCCGACCTATGGCTGTATCGTATACCAGGAGCAGGTTATGCAGATCGTCCGTGAGCTTGCAGGCTATACCCTTGGACGAAGTGACCTGGTACGCCGTGCCATGTCCAAGAAAAAAGCTTCTGTTATGGCAAAAGAACGCCAGAATTTCGTTTACGGAAATGCCGAAGAGGGAGTACCGGGATGTATCGCCAACGGTATTTCCGAGGAGATCGCAAACAAGATCTACGATGAGATGACAGATTTTGCAAAGTATGCCTTCAATAAGTCTCACGCTGCCGCTTATGCGGTGGTCTCCTATCAGACGGCATATCTCAAATATTACTATCCGGTAGAGTTTATGGCTGCACTGATGACATCCGTTGTGGAAATGCCAAACAAGGTTGCCGAGTATATTTCTGTATGCCGCCAGATGGGGATCCGGATCCTTCCGCCGGATATCAATCATGGTGTTTATGGCTTTTCTGTTGACAATGGTGCCATTCGTTATGCACTTTCTGCCATCAAGAGCATCGGCCGTCCGGTAATCGAGGGGATCGTGCGGGAGCGTGAGGAGCACGGAGAATATACCTCTCTGAAAACATTTATTGAGCGAAATATCGACCAGATCAACAAGAGGGTTGTGGAAAATCTGATCAAGGCCGGAGCGCTGGATTGCCTGGAGGGAAACCGGAATCAGAAAATGACGGTTTATACGCAGATCATAGACAGTATCAACCAGGATAAGAAGCATACCATGGCGGGACAGCTGAGTCTTTTTGATATTGCGCCTGAAGAAGATAAAAACGAATTTGAGATCCGTATGCCGCAGGCAGCAGAATATCCGAAGGAGACGATACTGACCTTTGAGAAGGAAGTTCTCGGCATCTATCTCAGCGGTCATCCGCTGGAGCGTTACCGGAATATGATGGAAAAATGATCTCTGCAAAAACTTCTGATTTTCAGCCGGATGATGAAACAGGGATACCGGAGGTTTACGATAATCAGAAAGTGATCGTGGGCGGAATGATCACGGATAAAACCATAAAATATACAAAGAATAATAAGGTAATGGCGTTCCTTACAGTGGAGGATCTGGTAGGCACCGTGGAAGTTGTGGTATTTCCACGTGATTACGAAAAATGCCAGATGTTCCTGAATGAAGATGCCCGGCTCTTTATTCAGGGAAGAGTATCCGCAGAAGACGACAAAGCCAGTAAGCTGATCCTGGAAAAGGTCCGTCTTTTTGATGATATGCCAAGAGAACTGTGGCTCCAGTTTGAAAGCCGGGAAGAGTACGCAAAAGCCGAAACCGGTCTGGTAGACGATCTGATGGAATCCAGAGGAAACAGCACGGTGGTTATTTATCTCAAAGATGTCAAGGCAATGAAGAAACTTCCTCCTGCTTATCAGGTCCATATCGAGGATTCCTGGCTGGAACGCATGTGTGAAAAATATGGAAGTTCCAATGTTAAAATTGTGGAGAGAGTATTGAAAAACTTATAAAAATGCTATAAACTATACCCGAATATGTGTATTACAATAGGTTGTTTCATAAGATGGAGGATAACAATATGGCAGAGAACAAAATCAAACGATCGGCGTTTTGACCAGTGGCGGTGACGCACCTGGAATGAATGCTGCAATCCGTGCTGTTGTCAGAAGAGGATTAAGCAGCGGACTGAACGTAAAGGGAATCTATAAAGGATACAGCGGTCTCTTAAATGAAGAGATCAGAGATATGACAGCAAAGGACGTTTCCGATACGATTGAGCGAGGCGGAACAATTCTTTATACTGCCAGATGTGCAGAGATGAGAACAGAGGAAGGACAGCAGCAGGCTGCAGAGATCTGCAGAAAGCATGGAATCGACGGCCTTGTTGTTATCGGTGGAGACGGTTCCTTCGCAGGTGCTCAGAAGCTTGCGAACCTCGGAATCAACACCATTGGCCTGCCGGGAACTATTGACCTTGATATCGCATGTACCGAGTACACCATCGGTTTTGATACTGCTGTAAATACAGCTATGGAAGCTATTGACAAGGTACGTGATACATCCACATCCCATGAGAGATGCAGTATCATCGAGGTTATGGGACGTAACGCCGGATACCTTGCAGTATGGTGCGGTATCGCAAACGGTGCTGAAGATATCCTGATCCCGGAGAAATATGATTATGACGAGCAGAAGCTTATTGACAATATCGTAGAGAGCCGTAAGAAAGGCAAGAAACACCATATCATCGTAAATGCTGAGGCATCGGCCATTCAGAGGCTATGGCGAAACGTATCGAGCTGCGACAGGCATCGAGACACGTGCAACTATCCTTGGTCACATGCAGCGTGGTGGAAGCCCTACATGTAAGGACCGTGTATATGCGTCCATGATGGGTGCTCTCGCAGTAGATCTTCTTGTTGCCGGAAAACGCAGCCGTGTGGTTGGATACCGTCATGGTGAGTTTGTTGATTTCGACATCAATGAGGCTCTTGCAATGCAGAAGAATGTAGATTCCTACATGTGGGAGGTCTGCAATTCTCTTTCTCATAATTACAGAAAATAAAAATATTTATGAACTTAAAAAAAGTTTCAGACGGATTGCATAAACTGAATACGTCACAAATAATTGCCCTCGGCTTTGCGGGGGTGATTTTTGTAGGTGGACTTATTTTATGGCTGCCGTTCTGCAGCGCACCCGGTCAGGCTGTTACCTTCCCGGATGCTGTTTTTACAGCGGCGACCAGCGTATGTGTGACAGGACTTTCCACAGTTGTCATGGCAGTCCAGTGGAGCCCCATTGGAAAAGCGGTTATCCTGTGCCTGATACAGATCGGCGGGATCGGACTGATCGCACTGGCAAATATGATATTTATCAGCCTCCGGCGGAAAATCTCCCTGAAAAACCGGCGGATCATCAAGGAATCCTATAACCTGGATGAAATGGGTGGAGTCGTGGCTGTAGTCCGCAGTGTGGTGAAATGCGTGTTTCTTGCAGAAGGAATCGGTGCGCTCCTGTATGCGTTTTGCTTTGTACCGGAATTTGGAATAAAAAAAGGTCTGGTGCATGCCATATTTCTGGCGGTATCTGCATTCTGCAACGCAGGGATCGATCTTTTCGGGGAAACAAGCCTTTCGGTATATGTGAGCAATCCGCTGGTCAATATCACTACGATTGGCCTGATCATTGTGTCAGGTCTTGGATTTATCGTCTGGTGGGATCTGTGGGATAAATTCCGCAAGGTTCTGAGAAAAGATCTTTCTCCATCCAGAGTTTTTCGTGTATTGCGGCTTCAGAGCAAGCTGGTCCTTACGATGACCGGGATCCTGGTATTTTCAGGGGCATTTCTGGTATTTATTTTTGAATCCGGAAACCCTGCCACGCTGAAGGGGGCACCACTGGAACAAAGATCATGGCATCCTTTTTCCAGTCAGTGACAACACGTACGGCGGGCTTTTATACCATGGATCAGGCGCTTTTGTCCACACCTACAGTGATCATTTCCCTGCTGTGGATGTTTATCGGAGGATCACCCATGGGCACTGCCGGTGGTGTGAAGACTACTACCATTGCGGTTCTGATCCTTTCCATTGCAGCATATCTTCAGGGAAAAAAGGATGTAGAGGTATACGGCCGCAGGATCCGTGAGAGCTATCTCCGTTCGGCCATGGTTGTTGCAGGAACCAGTGTACTGATCCTTTTTACCATGACGGTGCTTTTGTCCGCAGTAATGCCGGGAGTGGATCTGGCAGATATTTTATATGAGATTACTTCTGCGGGGGCTACAGTAGGACTTTCCAGAGGACTGACACCTCAGCTGAATGTGGCAGGCAAGTGGATCGTGATCCTTACCATGTATCTGGGACGTATCGGACCGCTGACACTTGGAACAGCAGTTGTGATGCGTGTACGCAACAGGCCGGGAAGCACAACGCATCTCGGTGAAGAAGATATCATGATCGGTTAAACAGGAGAATAGAATGAAAAATAAATCTTTTGCCGTGATCGGGCTTGGACAGTTTGGAATGACTCTGGCGGTGACGCTGGCAGAGTCAGACTGCGATGTCCTTGCCATTGATGACAAAGAAGAAAATATCGAAGAGATTTCCGAAAAAGTAACCTATGCGGTAAAAGCAGATGTCCGTGAACCGGGAATCCTGAAGGCTCTGGGAGTTCAGAATGTGGATGTAGCCATTATCGCAGTTGCCGAAAATCTGGAAGCCAGTATTTCCGCGACCATGCAGGCCAAGGATCTGGGAGTGCCCTTTGTAGTTGCAAAAAGTATGAATTCTCTTCATGGACGTATACTTGACAAAATTGGTGCAGATAAGATCATTTATCCGGAACAGTCCATGGGACTGCGGGTTGCCAGAAATCTTATGTCCGGCGGGTATCTGGATGTGTTTGAGCTCTCTGCGGAGTTTAGTATGGCGGAGTTTTCCATACCGGCATCCTGGATCGGAAAAAATCTGATAGATCTGAATGTGCGGGAACATTTTCACATTAATATTATTGGCATCAAGCAGGGTGAAAATGTCACGGTAGATCTGGATCCGTCCGAACCGCTTCCGGACAACTGTTCCATAATCGCTATCGGAAAAAACAAGGATCTGAATGCAAGTCGTGAGGAATTACGTTGACCGAATGCGGATTGCCAGAAGGAGAGAAATGAAAGTATGATAACCAGTGTGTCAAATGCAAAAATAAAAAATGTCATGCAGCTGAACCAGAAGCAAAAGCCAGAAGAGAGCAGGGCCTTTTTGTGGCAGAGGGCCGGAAAATGTTTCTGGAAGCACCGGAAAGCTGGGTTTCCCAGGTGTTTATCTCCGAGACAGTTTCCCGGGATGGAGAGCTGATGTCCCGGGCAGAAAAATATCCCTGTGAGATCGTGAAGGATTCTGTATTCCGTCAGATGTGTGATACCAAGACTCCCCAGGGAATCCTGACAGTTCTGAAGCTGCTTCCTGGAGCGAGGAGGAGGTACTGGCGGGGGAAAATCCTCTGGTCATGGTTCTGGAGGATCTTCAGGATCCGGGAAATGCGGGAACCATTCTCAGGACCGGTGAGGGCGCCGGCGTAAGCGGAGTTTTCCTCACAAAAACCTGCGTGGATATCACAAATCCCAAGGTGATCCGTTCTACCATGGGTTCCATTTACAGAATGCCTTTTCTATACGTGGAAGATGTGGTATCATTAGAAAAGAAGCTGAAAGAAAAGGAAATCCGCAGTTTTGCAGCTCATCTGAAGGGCGAGAATTCCTATGATCAGGAATCCTATAAGGGCGGTACCGCATTTTTCATTGGAAACGAGGGAAAGGGCCTGACTGATCAGGCGGCGGAGGCAGCAGACTGTCTGATCCGCATTCCCATGTGCGGAAAGGTAGAATCGCTGAATGCTGCCATGGCATCAGGAATTCTGATGTACGAAGCTGCAAGACAGAGAAGAGAATAAGAGAGGAGGGGTTTTATGACACCTTTGGCCTGGCTTGGAATACTGGCAATTTTACTGGTAATTGAAGCGATCACGGTAGGACTTACCACTGTCTGGTTTGCAGGCGGTGCATTTGTGGCGTGCATTGCCTCGTGGCTTGGAGGGGGAATTGTTGTACAGCTCCTTTTATTTTTCGGAGTTTCCGTGGTGCTTCTGATCTTTACCAGACCTCTGGCGGTCCGCTACATGAACAAGGGCGTGGAAAAGACCAATGCAGAGAGTCTTCTGGGAAAAAGAGCCGTAGTGATACAGACGGTCAACAACCTGGCCCAGACCGGGCAGGTGAGGATCAATGACATCGAGTGGACTGCACGGACCGTAGATGACGGGGAAGAAATTCCAACAGGTGCAGTGGTTGAGATCGAAGAGATCCGCGGAGTGAAGCTGATCGTAAAAGAACTTAGCAAGGAGGGCTAAATTATGGGTGGAGTTGTTGTTTTGCTTGTAGTCATTGTTCTTGTGCTGTGGGTGCTTGCATCCTGCATCCGCATTGTACCACAGGCCTATGCAGTGGTACTGGAACGTCTTGGTGCTTACAAGGCTACCTGGAGTACAGGAATCCATTTCAAGGTTCCGTTCATTGAGCGTGTTGCAAGAAGAGTAAACCTGAAAGAACAGGTTGTGGATTTTCCACCGCAGCCGGTAATTACCAAAGATAATGTAACCATGCAGATCGATACGGTTGTATTTTTCCAGATCACAGATCCGAAGCTTTACGCATATGGCGTTGAGAATCCGATCATGGCTATCGAGAATCTTTCTGCTACAACACTTCGTAACATCATCGGTGATATGGAGCTGGATGAGACACTGACATCCCGAGAGGTTATCAATACCAAGATGCGTGCGTCCCTTGATGTGGCTACAGATCCATGGGGAATCAAGTTAACCGTGTGGAGCTTAAGAACATCATTCCTCCGGCAGCCATTCAGGATGCCATGGAGAAACAGATGAAGGCCGAGCGTGAGAGACGAGAAGCTATTCTGAAAGCAGAAGGAGAGAAACGTTCCACAATCCTTGTTGCAGAGGGTAAAAAACAGTCCGCTATCCTGGATGCTGAGGCTGAGAAGCAGGCGGCGATCCTTCATGCGGAGGCTCAGAAGGAGCGTATGATCAAAGAGGCTGAAGGACAGGCACAGGCAGTTCTTAAAGTACAGCAGGCAACTGCAGAAGGACTTCGTATGATCAAGGAAGCAGGAGCAGATGAATCTGTTCTTACTCTGAAGAGCCTGGAGGCTCTTACAAAGGTTGCTGACGGCAAGGCAACGAAGATCATCATTCCGTCCGAGATACAGGGTATCGCAGGGCTGGCAACATCCCTGAAGGAAATCATGACAGATAAAACGGCAGAGCAGAAATAGATCTGCAGCCGTGAGGAGGACATATTATGAATCTTAAAGGAAGAAATTTCCTGACATTGAAAGACTTTACACCGGAAGAGATTACTTACATGATCGACCTTGCAGCAGATCTGAAGGCCAAGAAAAAAGCAGGAGAGCTTCATGAGTACTACAGAGGCAAGAATATTGCTCTGATCTTTGAAAAAACAAGCACAAGAACACGCTGTTCCTTCGAAGTGGCAGCTCATGATCTGGGAATGGGTTCTACCTATCTGGATCCCACAGGCTCCCAGATCGGAAAGAAGGAGAGTATTGCAGATACTGCAAGAGTTCTCGGAAGAATGTATGAGGGAATCGAGTACCGTGGCTTCGGTCAGGATATTGTTGAGGAGCTTGCGAAGCATGCAGGTGTACCGGTATGGAATGGTCTGACAAACGAGTATCATCCGACACAGATGCTTGCAGATATGCTGACAGTACGTGAGCATTTCGGCAGACTGAAAGGTCTGAAGCTTGTATACATGGGCGATGCCCGTTACAACATGGGTAACTCCCTGATGGTTGTATGCTCCAAGCTTGGTCTTGATTTCGTAGCCTGCACCAATAAGAAATATTTCCCGAATGATGAGCTTGTAGAACAGTGTCAGCAGTGCAGAAGAGGCAGGTTCCACCATCACTCTCACAGAGGATGTGGAGGCAGGAACAAAAGATGCGGATATCATCTACACAGATGTATGGGTATCCATGGGCGAGCCTGACGAAGTATGGACAGAGCGTATCCACGACCTGACACCATACAAGGTTACCAGACATGTAATGGAGAACGCCGGTGAAAAGGCGATCTTCCTCCACTGTCTGCCGGCATTCCATGATCTTAAGACAAAGATCGGAAAAGAGATGGGCGAGCGTTTCAACCTTACAGATATGGAGGTTACAGACGAGGTATTCGAGTCTCCGCAGTCCAAGGTATTCGACGAAGCTGAGAACCGTATGCACACCATTAAGGCTGTGATCGTTGCAACATTAGGAGAGCCGGAGAAATAATGTCAGATTTATTTAATGAAGAAATAATTTCACAGGCAACACATACAAAATGGGCGGGCAAAACCGTCCATTTTGCAAGAGAAACAGATTCCACCAACCTCTGGGGAAAACGTGCCTGGAGGGAAGAAGGCGCAGGACACGGAGAGCTGTTTGTGGCAGAATATCAGTCCGCAGGACGCGGACGTTTTACAAGACGATGGAGTGCGCCGCCGGACAGTGCCATTACTATGAGTATCCTTATCTGCCCGGAATTTTCCCCGCAGAAGGCGCCGATGCTGACACTTGTTATGGGACTTTCAGTTGCACAGGCAGTAGCAGAGATCGGACTCGATGTAGGGATCAAATGGCCTAACGATGTAGTTGTTTCCCGCAAAAAGATCTGCGGCATCTTAACCGAAATGACCATGAAGCAGGATAAGATCGGCTGTGCAGTTATCGGAGTGGGAATTAACGTAAATATGAAAAGCTTTCCGGAAGAAATGGCAGACAAGGCCACCTCTCTGTATCTGGAAAGCGGACATCCCTTTGACAGGGCACAGGTAGTCGGGCTTGTGATGAAGCATTTTGAGGAAAATTATGAGAGATTTGTACAGACAGAGGATCTCAGCGGCCTGAAGCCGGATTATGAGAAAATGCTGGCGAATCTGAACCAGCCGGTACGTGTACTGGATCAGAATGATCCATATGAGGGGATCGCAAGAGGGATCAATGCCGGCGGAGAGCTTCTGGTAGAGCGTGCAGACGGTACAGTCGAGGAAGTAAATTCCGGAGAGGTTTCTGTACGTGGTTTATACAGCTATGTGTAAAACATGCAGCACAGACCGGATAAAATTTCCGGCAGCGGTTTTCCGGTGATGTTTTATTGCAGTAGTGGAAGAAACAAGAATCTCCCTGCTTTAGCTGTGGGAGTGTCAAGTTATAAATAAAGGAGATTTTATGTATCAGGATAACATTGTGCTCTGCGGAGCAAGCTCTTATGAGCAGAAATATTATTTTAACCAGGATTTTGCGTCTCTTCCTGAGACGGTAAAGCAGGAGCTGCAGATCATGTGTGTGCTTTTCACAGAGGATGTAGGAGGAATCCTGACACTGGAATTTGATGAGGATGGCAGTCTGCAGTTTAAGACTGAGGCCCTGGAGGCAGATGCCCGTTTTGACGAGATCGGAAGTGCACTGAAGATCAAGGAGCTCCAGCGGGACAAAAGAGAGCTTCTGGAATCTCTGGAAATGTATTACAAGGTATTTTTCCTGGGAGATATCCCGGATGAGGAACTGCAGAAAAAAGCAGATGCCGTTGAGGACTGATCCATGAAGATGCAGTGGAAGATCGGAAATGTGGAGATACCGAACCCCTTTGTGCTTGCCCCGATGGCAGGTGTTACGGATCTGGCATTTCGAAGACTTTGCAAGGAGCAGGGGGCAGGCCTGATCTGTATGGAGATGGTCAGTGCCAAGGCGATCTCTTTTCATAATAAGAATACTGAGGCGCTGATGGAGATCGATCCCGGGGAGCATCCGGTGTCCATGCAGCTTTTCGGCAGCGAGCCGGATCTTATGGCAGAGGTGGCAAAAAGCATCGAGGAGCGTCCTTTTGACATTCTCGATATCAATATGGGATGTCCGGTTCCCAAGGTGGTAAATAACGGCGAGGGTTCCGCGCTTCTGAAAAATCCGAAGCTGATCGAAGAGATCGTACGGAGCGTTTCCGGGGCGGTTTCCAAGCCGGTAACGGTAAAAGTACGCATCGGATTTGATGAAAACACACCGGTGGATGTGGTGGAGATCGCAAAACGGGCGGAGGATGCAGGCGCAGCAGCTATTGCTGTGCATGGAAGGACCAGACAGCAGTATTATTCCGGTCAGGCGGACTGGGATGCTATCCGCAGGGTGAAGGAAGCGGTGACTATTCCGGTGATAGGAAACGGAGATATCGTTTCTCCGGAAACTGCAGAAGCCATGTTTAAAGAAACTGGCTGTGACGCTGTGATGATCGGTCGTGCAGTACGTGGGAACCGTGGATCTTCCGGGAACTGAACCACTATTTCCGCACCGGGGAAAAGCTTCCCAGGCCAACCGCAGAGGAAGTATGCGGGATGATCCTGCGCCATGCCGAAGATCAGATCGCGATCAAGGGTGAGTATACCGGAATCCGTGAAATGCGGAAACATGTAGCATGGTATACAGCCGGTATGCGCCACAGTGCGGGAATCCGGAGAGAATCTAATAATATTTCAAGCTATGAAGAGCTGAAAAAGCTTACAGACATGGTACTGGGGCGATAAAAGAGAAAAGTATGTCGGAGAAAACAAAACGTTCTATTGACAAGGAACGGGGCGCGTGCTACAGTCAATTAGCGGGAATCCGCAGAAAGTTTTTTGTTTTACAGGAGAAAAATAATGGCAGATAAAATAGCAGTTTTAATTCCTTGCTACAACGAAAGCAAGACGGTAGCAAAGGTTATCCGCGATATGAAAAAAGCACTTCCGGAAGCTGTGATCTATGTATATGATAATAACTCTACAGATGGAACAGACGAGATCGCCAGAAAAGAAGGAGCAGTTGTCCGCTATGAGCATCAGCAGGGAAAAGGAAACGTGATCCGCAGTATGTTTCGGGATATCGATGCGCAGTGTTATCTTATGGTAGATGGTGACGATACTTATCCGGCAGAGTTTGCAGCTGAAATGTGCAGCAAGGTTCTGGAGAAAGGCACAGACATGGTAGTTGGTGATCGCCTTTCTTCTACATATTTTACAGAGAACAAGAGACCTTTCCACAACTTTGGAAACAGCATCGTAAGAGGTTCCATTAACCGTCTTTTCAAAAGCAACATCAAGGATATCATGACAGGTTACCGTGCCATGAGTTACCGCTTTGTAAAAACATTCCCGGTACTTTCCAGGAATTTTGAGATCGAGACAGAGATGACGATCCACGCCATCGATAAGAACATGCAGGTTGAGAATGTAGTCATTGAATATCGTGACAGACCGGAGGGAAGTGAGTCCAAGCTGAATACTTATGCAGATGGATTTAAGGTTCTGAAGACTATTGTGAAAATGTTCAAGAATTACAAGCCGCTGGAGTTCTTCTCCCTTATCGCAGCAGTGCTGTTTGTGGTGGGAATGGCATTCTTTATTCCGGTGCTGGTACATTTTCTGGAGGTTGGGACAGTGGAAAAGATCCCGACACTGATCGTCAGCGGGTTTGTGATCCTGACAGCTATCATCTGCTGGTTTTCCGGGATCATCCTTTCTACACTGGTCAATCAGCATAAGCAGGATTTTGAGTATCAGACACAGATGGTGACTAATCGTTATAAAGACCTTTTTCCGGAGAAGAAATAAGGAATCAGACCGGGCAGGATAATACAGAAAAGCCGTGTTGAAATCTGGGATTTCGCGCGGCTTTTTTACATACTTCAGGGATCCTTTTTCGACGTGGAATGCTTGACAATACTGGGGCTTTTCGGTATAATACAGGAATTGTGAATATCCTGAGATTTTTACGCCCTTTTTTAGAAAAAAGAGCTCTTGGGAATGGTAGCAACAGAAATATCCGAAGCTGTATTTTTTTCAGAAAAAACAGCGCGGTTTTGAAAGGAAGTAAGGCAAAATGGAAGAAGCAAAGAAGAACTTACTCACATATGCAGGACTTAGAAAACTGGAAGACGAGCTGCACGATCTGAAAGTTGTTAAGAGAAAAGAAGTAGCAGGAAAGATCAAAGAGGCCAGAGAGCAGGGAGACCTTTCCGAGAACGCTGAGTACGATGCAGCAAAGGATGAGCAGAGAGATATCGAGGCACGTATCGAGGAGATCGAGAAGATCCTCAAGAACGCAGAGGTTGTAGTAGAGGACGAAGTCGATCTTGACAGAATCAGCGTAGGCTGCAAGGTTAAGTTCATGATTATGAGTTTGAGGAAGACATGGAGCTGAAGATCGTGGGTTCCACAGAGGCTAACAGCTTGAGGGAAAGATCTCCAATGAGTCTCCGGTAGGTAAAGCGCTGATCGGTGCACACACCAACGATATCGTTGAGGTTGAGATGCCGTCCGGAATCATGAAATACAAGGTTCTTGAGATTCAGAGAAACGTATAAAGCAGACAACGGAGCGGATCGCAGAGATCCGCTTGAACGACAGATAGATTAAGGAGCCAACAAGTGGCAGAGCAGAAGAAGCAGGATGTAAACCAGCTGCTGAAGGTACGTCGTGACAAACTGGCAGACCTTCAGGCAAATGGCAGGGACCCGTTTCAGATCACAAAATTTGATCAGACACATCATTCCCTTGAGGTAAAGAATCTCTATGAAGCACATGAGGCAGAGCTTCTCAAAGATCGCAAGGAGCTTGATGTAACAGGTCTTGATGAAGAGCAGGCAAAAGAGGCTCAGAAGAAGGATTATGAAGAAAGAAGAAGCATCATGGACGCAAGCCCGATCCACGTATCGATCGCAGGACGTATGATGTTCAAGCGTGTAATGGGAAAAGCTTCTTTCTGTAATATCCAGGATTTACAGGGTAACATTCAGGTTTATGTGGCAAGAGATGCCATTGGAACCGATTCCTATGCAGATTTCAAGAAATCTGATATCGGTGATATTTTTGGTCTGGAGGGATTTGCTTTCAGAACAAGAACAGGTGAGATCTCCATTCATGCAGAGAAGATGACTCTTCTTTCCAAGAGCTTACAGATCCTTCCTGAGAAATTCCACGGACTGACAGATACAGATACCCGTTATCGTCAGAGATATGTGGATCTTATCATGAACCAGGACAGCAAGAATGTATTCATCAAACGTTCCCAGATCCTTAAGGAGATCCGTAACTTCCTTGCAGGACGTGACTTCATGGAAGTAGAGACACCAATGCTGGTTTCCAACGCAGGCGGTGCAGCTGCAAGACCATTTGAGACACATTACAACGCACTGAACGAAGACGTTAAGCTTCGTATTTCCCTGGAGCTTTATCTTAAGAGACTGATCGTAGGCGGACTTGAGAGAGTTTACGAGATCGGCCGTGTATTCCGTAATGAGGGTGTTGATACCCGTCACAATCCGGAATTCACTCTGATGGAGCTTTATCAGGCATATACTGATTATGAGGGAATGATGGAGCTGACAGAGTCCATGTTCCGTTACCTCGCAGAGAAGGTCTGCGGTTCCACAAAGATTTCCTACAATGGTATCGAGATTGATCTTGGAAAGCCTTTCGCACGTCTGACCATGAACGATGCCATCAAGAAATATGCAGGAATCGACTTTGACGAAGTAGCAGATGATGAGGCAGCCAAGAAGCTTGCTGACGAGCATCATATCGAGTATGAGGATCGTCATAAGAAGGGTGATATCATCAATCTCTTCTTCGAGGAGTACTGTGAGAAAGAGCTGATCCAGCCGACATTTATCATGGATCATCCGATCGAGATCTCTCCGCTGACCAAGAAGAAACCTTCCGATCCGAACAAGGTAGAGCGTTTCGAGCTCTTTATCAATACATGGGAAATGTGTAACGCATATTCCGAGCTCAACGACCCGATCGATCAGAGAGAACGTTTCAAGGCACAGGATGCCCTTGCAGACGCAGGTGATGAGGAAGCCAACCACACAGATGAAGACTTCCTGAATGCACTGGAGATCGGTATGCCGCCAACAGGTGGTATCGGATACGGAATCGACCGTCTCGTTATGCTCCTGACAGACAGCCAGGCTATTCGTGATGTACTTCTGTTCCCCACAATGAAGTCACAGGGTGCTGCTAAGAACGAAGCAAACAATGCAGCACAGGAAACAAAGCCAGTTGAGAAGATTGATTTTTCCAAAGTAAAAGTTGAGCCATTATTCGAAGAAATGGTTGATTTTGATACTTTCAGCAAGTCAGATTTCAGAGCTGTAAAGGTAAAAGCATGTGAAGCAGTTAAGAAATCCAAGAAGCTGTTACAGTTCACTCTGGACGATGGAACAGGCACAGATCGTACCATTTTAAGCGGTATTCACGCTTATTATGAGCCAGAAGAATTGGTTGGAAAAACACTGATCGCTATCACAAACCTGCCACCAAGAGCTATGATGGGAATTGATTCTTGTGGAATGTTACTTAGTGCAATCCATGAGGAAGAGGGCGAAGAAAAACTTCATCTTCTGATGGTTGATGACCATATTCCAGCAGGTGCGAAGTTATACTAAAAATCAAAAAATGTGTTTGTAAAAGTTGCATACTACAACAAAAGTACAACAAATTTTTGTTGTATAATACGTGATAACACTTGATATTACGTTGTTGTGCTTATGAATTGAGCTTTATAAATGTATCGCAAGGACATTTTCCTAAGAGAAATTTTAGGGAAGTGTCCTTTTTTTGTTGTAGTCGAAATCCAAATTAAAGTAAAAAATAACAGTTTAAAGGAGAAGAAGCAATGACAAACACAGCGTTAAGAGCAGGGAATAGCAATTCTCGCACAATTACTTTCAAAAGCAAGGAACACGAAAAATTTTATATGGAATATCTGAAAAAATGCAGATATCAGGATGTCTACCATCAGGCTCTGGTTTATTGCCTGGGTATTGACAGAGATACGAGAAATAATGTGGATAAAATCTATAATTTTAAAACTGGATGTGTAAAAACGGAATGCCTGCAGGAAGGATGGCAGACCAGTGGAAGTTTACGGATCGTCCGCATGGCATTTAATCTTTACTGCAATGGGACACCAAGTGTCGGAGATTATGAAGCAGAGGAAGATCAGTTAAAAGAGTGCCAGTATTATACCGCAGAAGATCTGTTTTGCTGCGGATATGCCCGGTATTTTTGGGAAGCCATTAAAATCCGTTATCCAGAGTATTGTTTTTACAAAGACTGGGAGGATATGTATGCTGAAAATTAGATTACAGGGTACTTTAAAGGATATTCAATGGTTCCGTCGTATTTTGGAAAAGCATAAAGAATTGGATGTTCTGGAAGTATCGGATGCTTATGCAAATAAAGGAACAAGCAAATATTTTCGTGTTTATGTTGAAGTAGAAGAAAAAGAGTAAATCGGAGGAAAGTATATATGTGTAAGGTAATTGCTATTGCAAATCAGAAAGGCGGAGTAGCCAAAACAACGACAACAATCAATCTGGGAGCTGGACTGGTGAAGTCAGGGAAAAGAGTAGTCCTGGTAGATGCTGATCCACAGGGGCATTTGACAATGGGATTGGGATTTCCCAAAAATCTCAAGGTAACATTAAAGAGTATGATAGAAAATATTATCATGGGACTGGAATTTGATCCGAAAGAAGCAATTCTGCACCATGAAGAGGGTGTTGACCTGATTCCGTCCAATAAATTGCTTGCCGGAATGGATATGTCTTTATTTACAGTAGAGGACAGAGAAAAGGTATTGAAAGAGTATCTGGAACTGCTGAAGGATGAGTATGATTATATTCTGATTGACTGTATGCCATCACTGGGAATGCTGACGATCAATGCTTTAAGTGCAGCGGACAGTGTTCTGATTCCGGTGCAGCCACAATATTATGCGGCAGATGGACTCATGGAATTATTGAAGATGGTAAAGGGAATCCATCAGAGATTCAATCCGGATTTACAGATAGAAGGCATTTTATTCACAATGGATAATTGCCGTTACAATAATGCGAAGAGAAACAAACAGGCGATTAAAACTACATATGGAAATGACATTAAGATTTTTGAGCAGACGATTCCGAGAACAGAAAGCCTTGCAGAAACAGCATCGGAGGGTGTAAGTATCTTTGCTTATGATGGAAAAAGCAAAGGGGCAGACAGTTATCTGGAACTGGTTCAGGAGGTGTTGAAACATGCGTAGACCGAAAAAAGATATTCAGCTCACCTCTTATGATGAATTACTGGGATTAGAGGAAACACCGGAAAAGAGTATGAACCAGGTTGTGGAAATAGATCTGGCAAAGCTCTATCCCTTTAAAAATCATCCGTTTCATGTAAACGATGATGAAAAATGGCGGAAACCGTAGAGAGTATTAAAACTTATGGTGTGTTGACTCCTGCACTGGTAAGACCTCGATCCGAGGGTGGATACGAGATGATTTCCGGTCACAGAAGAAAAAGAGGCTGTGAACTGTGCGGAAAGACGACCATGCCAGCTCTTGTCCGAAATTATACGGATGATGAAGCAGTCATTATTATGGTTGATTCCAATATTCAGCGTGAAAACCTACTGCCAAGTGAAAAAGCTCATGCCTATAAGATGAAATATGATGCAATGAAGCATCAGGGAAGTAAAGGCGAAAAATATACAGCAGATATGGTTGGGGAAGCTGCCGGGGACAGTGGGAGAACCGTACAGAGATATATCCGTCTGGCATCATTATCCGATGCTCTGCTGGAATATGTGGACAATAATAAAATTCCTATGATTGTGGGAGAAAAGCTGTCTTATCTGAAACCAGAGGAACAGGAGTGGCTTCTGGAAGTGATTGCCAACAGCAGCATCTTTCCGACAAAGCAACAGGCAGAACAGTTAAAAGAATGCAGTGCAAACGGAAAATTAAACCAGAGTTATATCTATGCTGTTTTATTAAAAAAGGAAAGCAGTAAGATCAATGTGACGCTTCCGGCAAAGAAAATCGGCAATTATTTTCCGGAGACATATTCTAAAGAACAGATAGAAGAAGTCATTTTCATGCTTTTGGATAAATGGAAAGAAAACAAAGAAGGAGTAGCAGATGCAGAAGATACAGTTTGATTATTTTACGGGGATGGAAGCGGAACAATACAGCTTTTATCGTGTCCCTAAAGTGCTGTTTACAGAACCATGCTTTAAAACTCTTTCTTGTGAAGCAAAGGTATTATACGGTCTGATGCTGGACCGTATGAGCCTGAGCATTAAGAACAGATGGCTGGATTCAGAGGACAGGGTATACATTATCTTCACTGTGGAAGAAATTGCAGAACTGATGAACTGTGGAACTCAAAAAGCAGTGAAACTGGTAAAAGAGCTGGACAGCAGCAATGGGATTGGATTGATAGAGAAGAAACGTCTGGGACTGGGAAAACCGAATGTTATTTATGTGAAAAATTTTATGATCAGAGAGGTTCCAGACCAAAAGCCAACAGAGAGCTGTGCAGATTTGCAATCTGAGCAGGAAGAACATAAAAAAATTGCAGATTTGCAATCAAGACAGAAAAGACATATAGAATGTGCAAATTTGCAACAAGAAGCAGAAAACAAGGGAAAAACAGGCATTTTTCTGAATTGTGAAAATCATCATTCAGGAGTAGTGAAAACCACAATTCAGGATTATGGGGAATCACAATTCCAGAATAGTGAAAATCACAATTCAAGAATGGTGGAAACCACAAATCCAGAATTTCCAGAATCACAATTCCAAAATAGTGAAAATCATCATTCCAGAATAGTGGAAATCACAAATCCAGAATGCCCGAAATCACAATCTAATAATACTGATATTAACAAGACTGATATTAGTGAAACTGAGATAAATCAATCTTATCCTATCACATCAGGTAATTCCCAAAAGAAAAAAGATGTGATGGAGGAGATGAGAGCATATCGTGAAGTGATCCATGAAAACATTGATTATCAATATCATGCAAAGGAAGATGTAGATGAACTGGTAGAACTGATAGTTGAAGTTATGATGATGCCGGAGGACAGTATGATTCGCATTGCAGGAGTAGAAAAACCAGTTGCTTTGGTAAAAAGCAGGTTTATGAAACTGAACTATTCGCATATCGAATATGTGCTGTTCTGTCTGAACCGGAATACGACCAAGGTTGGGAATATTAAAGCGTATCTTCTGACCGCCCTGTATAATGCTCCGGCAACGATAAACAGCTATTATCAGGCAGAGGTTAATCACGATATGTATGGAGGATAAAGGAACATGAAGAAGATGATTAAAAAAGTAATAGCACCAGTGTTGGTGATTGCGGTATTGTTTGCAGTATTAAGACCGTTTTGTATCCAGGATGGGAAGTGCAATTATTTCTTGCTGTTACTCCTGATGGGGATACCGTTTGGAATCGGAAAAATGTGTGTCTGGATGGTTCCAAGAGGTTTTGACCTCGGAGGCACGCTGGCAGTATGGATGATGAATTTTCTGATTGGAGGATTGATCGGAAGCATCGTTCTTCTGGCAATGATTGGACAGGCGATCATTTATCTCTGCGTTTTTCTGATTACAGTTCTTACAGGGATACATAAAATACCGAGAATAAAATGAAATAGATTTTTTGAAAAGCAGCTAAGACAAAAATTAGCTGCTTTTTTTCGGGAAACTTTGCGACACAATGGCGTAAAGTTGGGACAAATTGCAGGAAAGGAGACACCGTATTGAGCAATCGTACAATTTCCACAGAACTTATTGAATTGGGAGAACGGATCAGAAAACGCAGGCAGGAAATGAAGTTGTCACAGGAATCTTTTGCGGAAAAAGCAGGTATCAGTGTCAATACGGTCAGCAGGATTGAAGGTGGGCAAACGGCAATGTCTGTTGAGATTTTCAGGAAGATAATTGAGATATTGGAAACGGATGCCAATCTCCTGCTGGGAAAAGAGGGAGGCGGTACAGAGAAGCAGGAATCAGTTCAGGAAGTGCTTTGCCGTATTCAGAAGATGGAATGGAAAGAGCAGAAAATTATCATGCAGACCATAGATTCTCTGATAGACAGTTTTAATGAGTACAGGTGAAATTTCACCATATATGGGGTGCAAAATAAAAAAACTCCCCATATATGCTAAGGATAATAGAATCCTGTGTTGTTAAAATGGAAAACAGAGAGATAAAGAAGGGAGATAGGATGGATGACAAGGGAAGAAAATTTGCTTTATCGGAGGCAGTGTCCTTATGATGCAATGGGAGACTATTCTGTTTTGATGGAAAATGAAAAGAACATAAAAGCAGAAAGAAATGCCAAGAAGTCTGATCCTGGCATCAGACGGAAAATAAAGTAGAGAATATTGTAACTATTAGAAAGGGCAGTAAGAAAGTTTCAGGCTCTCGTTAAAAAAAACGGGTGTACCGGAAGCTGTTTTTTACTGCCCTTTTTGTCAGTTGATCAGTAAGAATCCTATCCTTCTGCCGATGGACACCTGTTGCCAGCAGGCAGAAAGGTGGTAATTATGCTGACGTTGCAGGAATTGAAACAGGTTGTAAGTAACAGGGAAGAAAGAAGAAAGGTTCCGTCCGCTAAATATTTAAGAGAAAATGAGGTAGCAGTTGCGAAGCAGAGGTTGATGGATTGTGCGGAAATTATCGCATATCAGACCGGATATGTTCTCTATTGTGTGGGGGACTATGCAACGGTTTTTCCGCTATTTACCTGTCGAGATTATGTGTATGAAGCAGAAAGAAAAATAGCAGTTGTTGAGGAGAATTTTTTGATGATCAACCCTGGTATGTAAGGCTGATATTAGAAGGCGAAGACCGGCTGTGGAGAAACAGGGAAACACGAGAACATAATAATTGCATTTCGTATAGCTGTATTTCCGAAGAATGGTGTGAATTGGCAGATAAAGGACAATGTCTGCTTGAAAGAATCATTGCAGAGGAAACAGTCAGGGAGTTGATGAATCTGCTGACAGAGCGACAGAGACAGATGATCCATCGTATTTATTTTCAGCAGAAAACACAAAAAGAAGTCTCGCATGAACTGGGTATTACAGTTCCGGCAGTATCAAAGTGTATTTCACAGGCAATGCAGAAAATGCGGAATAATTCGGATGACTCTGCCAGAGCATTGGAAAAAGGAGACTGGAAGTATGCCTGGTAAAAAGCCAAAAGAAAGACAACGCTATATGTTGCGTATAAATGATACATTTGTGGAAGTTACCAGGGCAGTATATCTGGCCTGGTATCAGGCTGGAAGAAAAGAGCGATATCAGGTTGAGAAAATGCAGAGGCATGGGGTATGCAGCATGGAGGAATTACAGGAAAAAGGCTATGACTGCTCTTTTTCGGTAGTATCACCGGAAGAAATCGTTATCAGATTGTCAGAAATACAGGAACTGGAAAAAGCTCTGGGATATTTGACTAAAGAGGATGCGGAACTGATAACGCTATTGTTTTTTGAAGAATTTACAGTAAAAGAAACAGCACAGTATTTTGGGTGCTGCCCAAAGACGATTAGAAACCGGAGGAAGAAAGTATTGGAGAAATTAAAAGAACAACTGGAAAACACATAAAACAATGTTGAAATAAAAATATCTAAAAAATTTTTCAAACAGGTTAATTTTTGCCCTTTCACACATGCGGTTAGTGAAGGGGCAAATGTCTATTTGCAATTCAAGAAGATAAAACCCCTTAAAAATTGCACCTTGACAATTTCATACCAGCAGCGAGAGGATACCCGGAATTTTTCAGCTACGCATTTTTGCGGCGGGAATCCGGTGAAAACGTGAAGGGATACAGATGGGAGGCACCCTTTGCAGGAACGATTACGAATTACCTCTTGCGGCTTAATGCTTGATCCTGAACTTTACCTGAGTGTCATTCCTGTTTTACAGGATGACAGCAGATACCATGTGGTGGTGTTTCAAAAAAGGCACTGCCATATGAATGTGCTGTTATCAGAGTTATTTCTGTATCAGCAATAAGATGTGGGAGGTGGTTCCAATGATTGAATAATGTAGGTGTGAGCCTGCATGAAAACAGAGCAGATAATAGAAGAAAGAGAGGATTCAGTCAAAATGAAAATGAGATTCAAAAGATTCTTGTCCGGATTTATGGCAGTCGCAACACTGGCTTCTGTCATTATTCAGCCAGTAGCAGTTTCGGCTTCTGAATTAGAACCGGAAGAAATACCATTTGAACAACAGTATGCAGAATTAAAAGACGTTCAAGATTCCCTTGATTCGGATGAAATCGTAAAGGCAAATGATATTGAACTTTCTTACGGGCAGGAATTTGATGTAGAAGTTGATCTGTCTGGAATCGAAGGTGTAGATGAAAGCAAAATCAAGATTTTATTTCATGAAGCAAAGAATGAAACTGGTACAGATTTTGACACACATACACCGGATACTTACAAGGCTGTCTATGCAGTAGAACCAGTCAGCGGTCATCCTGCTTATAGAATCAGCAGAAATATTACAGTGAAAGAACCGGAAACAGAAGTGCAGTCAGAGCGTTCTTCGGACAGTACAGTGAATGTTGAGGATGATACTGGGGATACGGAGCAGAGCGAGGAGGATTCGGAGTCGCACCGGGAAACACAAAATTCTGAAAGCACAGCAGATTTGGAATCTGAATTAACCGTTTCAGAAGTACTGGAACAGGCAGAGAGTAATGGCATTGATCTGTATGCAATGGAAGCCGGAGAAACAGTAACCTTTATGGCTGCGGCAGGCAATGCCAGAAGTTCACAGCAGGTTTCTGTGACCAGAGGAGCAGAATACCGATATGCAGATTACGGATATGGAACATATCTGACTTACCAGTATACTGTAAAATTTGGAAATGTATCTGCCACAGCATATTGTGTGCAGCCATCTAAACCAGGGCCTGGAAGTGGAACCTATACGATCAATAAAGTTGGTGATGGGAAAGCACTTGCGAAAGTGTGCTATTACGGTACAAAGGCTTCCGGTGATGATGGATTTTTTACAGAGGAAAACGGATACGGCAATTTAAGTGCAGGAGCCAGATTTATTCTGGTACACCTGGCAGCATCTTATGCAAATGGAAGTGGGGATGCTTTTTCAGGTGCAAACAGTACAGCACAGAATCTGGCAATGAAACTCTATAATTACTGTATTTCACAGCCGGAAATTCCAGATGTGTCAATGTCCTTTTCGGATGCAGATGTAAAAGCCTATGTGGATGGTAACAGTCAGAGAACAAAGGATATTACATTTAATGCGGATGCGTTACAGACCATTACCATGAAACTTCCGGCAGGTGTACAGCTTCATAACCTGACAACAGGTAAAACAAGTAAAGCCGGAGAAAGTGTGGAAATTTGTGGTGGTACAAAGTTTTATCTGTCTGCACCATTAACACAGGTGAGTGATGTGGCAGGAAGCTGGTCTGCAACCATGAAAGGAAGCATTACCAAAGATTATTCAGCTTATAAGATTTCAACAGGTTCCGGAAACCAGGATCTGGCTCTGGTATTTGGTGAAGGCGTTGATGATGAGAAATATGTAGATTTTAAAGTATCCTGGGTACAGCAGGCAAGTGTTAAGGTGATTAAGAAAGATGCCAAGTCAGACGCAAAGTTGTCTGGTGCTGTGTTTGGATTATACAGTGATGTAGAATGCAAAAAACTGATCACACAGTTACCTGCGACGGATGAAAACGGTGAAGCGTCCGTACAGATCACTAAGACACAGGATACTGTATATCTGAAAGAGATTACAGCTCCAAGCGGATACCGTATCAATGCAACAGCTTACAATGTGAAACTGGAAGTCAGCAAGACCACAACCGTTACCGTTCCAGATGAAGAACAGATGGGACAGCTTACCGTTTATAAAGAAGGTGAGGTTCTGGTTGGTGCAGATGTAACAGAAAATGGAACAACATTTAAGTATGAGAAACGCAGACAGAGTGGTGCTGTTTATGATGTGTATGCTGGAGCAGATATTAAAACTGCTTATGGTACAAAAGTTTACAGTAAGGGTGATCTGGTAAAAGAGAATCTGACAACAGATACAAACGGAGCTACCGTTCTTAAAAATCTGTGTCTTGGTACATATATCGTAAAAGAGAAACAGGCTCCGACAGGATTCTATAATGCCGGAGAGGAAAAGACAGTAACATTATCCTATGCAGGACAGAATGTGGATGTTGTTTTCACTGAGACAACCTTTACTAATGACAGACAGAAAGTAGAAGTAATGGTAACAAAACAGGATGAAGATACAGAAAATCCTCTAGCTGGAGGAATCTTTGGACTTTATGCTGCAAGTGACATTACCAACATGGATGGAACCGTCATTGTAAAGAAAGGGACACTGATCCAGAAAGCGACAACAGGAGCAGACGGAACAGCGAAGTTTACAGTAGACCTGCCGCTTGGATTTTCTTATGATGTGAAAGAAGTGCAGGCACCGGAAGGTATGTGAGAAACACAGATGATGTTTATACGTTTGCTTTCTCTTATACGAATGATAAAGAAGCAAAACAGACATTCAAGCATACATTCAAAAATGAACGTGTGACAGCTAAGATTTCTCTGCAGAAGCAGGATAAAGAAACCAAAAAGGCAGTCCCACAGGGCGATGCCACTCTGGAAAAAGCAGTATATGGACTGTATGCTCGTGAGGATATTGTGCATCCGGATGGTGTTACTGGCGTGATCTATAAAGCAGGAGAACAGGTTGCCACGCTTACGACAGATGAGAATGGACAGGCTTCTGTGGATGGATTATATCTTGGTAATTACTATGTGAAAGAGATTACTCCTCCAACTGGTTATCTGGCAGATGAAGAAGAACATGATCTGGTCTGCAATTACGAAGGAGATCTTGTAGCAGAAGTAAAACGTGACTGTCTGTCTCTGGAGCAGGTAATGAAACAGCCATTCCAGATTATCAAGGCGGCAAATAACGGAAAGACCGATGCGACTTACTGAAAGGGGCAGGATTTACCGCTTATCTGGTATCTTCCCTGAAAGTAAAAGAGGATGGAAGCTATGATTTTGATTCTGCAAAACCGGTAGTGATCGGGGAAAACGGAGCAACAGAAATCTTTACAGATGAAAAAGGTTATGCCTGCAGTATTGCGATTCCTTATGGAACTTATATTGTGCGTGAAACCACGACACCTCATAATTACACTCCGGTAGATGATTTTACAGTGCGTATCACTGAGAACAACCCGAACCAGCCACAGACATGGAGAGTGCTTCTGGATGACGAGTTTGAAGCGAAACTGAAAATCATCAAACAGGATGATGAGACGAAAAAGGCAGTGCTTCAGAAGAATACAGAGTTCAAGATTTTCAACATGGACACTGAGAAATATGTGGAGCAGGTAACAACTTATCCGACTACGGTAAAACATAAATCCTATTTTACAGATGAGCAGGGATATTTGATTCTTCCGCAGAATCTTAAAATCGGACATTATCGCATTGAGGAAGTAAATGCACCTTATGGATATACTTTGAATGAAAATTACTATGAGGTAACAGTAGATTCCAATACTGCATACCAGATGGATGGAACTTCCGGGGATGTGATCATTGAAGCAGTTTATGAGAACCATCCTGTTAAGGGTGAACTGACTATCGTGAAAAAGGGCGAAGTTCTGGACGGATTCAAGGATGATTTTACATATCAGACAGAAAATCTGGAAGGGGCAGAGTTTGAGATTTACGCTGCCGAGGACATCTATACTGCAGATTTCCAGAAAGATGATAATGGAAACCGTATTCTGGAATATGCTGCTGGAACACTGGTAAAAACGGTTACAACGGATAAAGATGGGAAAGCGGTCCTGAAAAATCTGCCGCTTGGAAGTTATAAGATTGTTGAAAAGACAGCACCGGATGGCTTTGTTTTAAACAGTGAAGCACAGATCATTACTTTTTCTTACAAAGATCAGGAAACACCAGTCATTGAACAGACAGCTATCTTTGAAAATGATCGTCAGAAAGTAGAAATTTCTGTGGTAAAACAGGATGCTGATACAGAAGCAGCCGTTGCAGGAGCAGAGTTTGGACTTTATGCAAAGAATGATATGAAAGGTCATGGAGCTGTAATTGTGAAAGCAGGCACACTGCTTGGAAAAGCTGTTTCCGGAGAAGATGGAAAGGCTGTATTTACACAGAATCTTCCATTTGGTGAGTATTATATCAAAGAACTTGCAGCACCAGATGGTTATGTATCTTCTGATGAAGTTATGGAAGTAAAAGCAGAATATCAGGGACAGGATGTTAAGGTAGTACAGTTATCTTCTGTATTTAAGAACCAGCCTACAAAGGTTGTAGTTTCCAAGTCTGATTTAACTACTGGCGTGGAATTGTCAGGTGCGACACTTACTGTTCTGGACAAAGCTGGAAATGCAGTTGATACATGGAAATCTGTAAAAGGCGAGCAGCATCTGATTGAACGACTTACCGTAGGGGAAACCTATACTCTCAGAGAAGAAATGGCTCCTTATGGATACCTCAAGGCAGAAGAGATCACTTTTACGATTGAGGATACCGGGGAAATCCAGAAAGTTGAAATGAAAGATGATGTGCCAACAGGAACGATTATCATCAATAAAAATGGAGAATTTCTGGATAAAGTAACTGCACTGGATTCCGTTGGAGGCTGGATCAGCCATTTATTCCAGTATGTAACAGGCAGTCTGAAAGATGTTACTTTTGAAGTTTATGCTTTAGAAGATGTGAAGTCTGCTGACGGAGAAAGTGAAGATTATTATAAAAAAGATGAGCTGGTGGCAACCATTACAACAGATGATACCGGTATTGCAAAAATATCCGGACTTCCGCTTGGCAAATACTATGTAAAAGAAAAAGCTACAGTAGAAGGCTTTGTTCTGGATGATGAAGCAAGAGAGATTGATCTGACATACCGGGATCAGGATACTGCAGAGGTTACTTACTCTGCTGACTGGCAGAATAACCGCCAGAAAGTAGAAGTGAAAGTTGTGAAAAAAGAGAAAGATTCTGATCGTGTACTGGAAGGTGCGGTATTTGCCCTCTGTGTCAAGGATGATATTACAGGAGCAGACGGAAAAGTAATTCTGAAAGCAGATACTGTGATCGAGGAACTGGCAACAGACAAAGAAGGAAAGCTGACTTTTACGGCAGATTTACCGATTGATTTTGCGTATTATATCAAAGAAACATCTCCGGCACCTGGATTTGCAACGACAGATGAAACACAGGAGTTCACGTTTGAGTATGGAGGTGCAGAAAAGGAAAAAGTATTTTATGCTTTTACCTTTGAGGACGAGCCGACTGTAATCGAGATCACCAAGACTTCCCTGACAGACGGAAAAGAACTGGAAGGAGCTAAGTTACAGGTAACTGACGAAAGCGGTAAAGTTGTAGATTCCTGGACTTCCGGTAAAGAAGCTCATATCATCAAAGAATTGGTAGTCGGACAGAAATATACTCTGACAGAAACAAAACCGGCAGATGGTTATGTGACAGCAGAAAGCATCACGTTTACCGTTGAAGATACTGCAAAGTCACAGAAAATCGAAATGAAAGATGATGTGACCAAGGTAGAAATTTCCAAAACGGATATTTCCGGTAAGGAACTGCCAGGAGCAAAACTGACCATTCTTGACAAAGACGGTAAGACAGTAGAGAGCTGGACTTCTGAGGAAAAACCACACTACATAGAAATGCTTCCGATTGGGGAGTATACACTTCGTGAAGAGTCTGCCCCTGATGGATATCTGGTAGCGGAAGATGTGAAATTTACAGTGGAGGATACCGGAGAGATCCAGAAAGTAGTGATGAAAGATGAGGTAAAACCGGAAGAAACACCAATACCGGAAACACCGTCTACACAGGTAACAGATACACCGAAAACCGGAGATAATACACACATGCTGATTTGGATTCTGCTTGCGATTGCAGGTATGGCAGGCAGTGTATCAGCAGTTTGGATTGCGAAAAAAAGAAAATAAAAGTTAATGGAGGGGCATTTATGGGCAGCAAAGTCATAGATGCCCTTTTGAATGATGAAAGGGGTATAAAATGAGAATGTTATTGATTATTGCAGGGATTCTTCTGGTATTAGCAGTCAACTTTGTTCTGTACTGCTGTATCCGGGTAGGAGCAAAGGAAGACCGTCTGTTGGAAAACCATAGAAAGGAACAGATTGATGCAGGAAGAAGTGAATGAAAAAACAGTGTCCCTGTGTATCACTGGCGGAAAAGTGACAGTTCGTTTATTGAAACAGGCAATGATGCGTTTTCTGGCAGCAATAGAGAAAGAAAAAGCAGAGAAAGCAAGAAAACAGCAGGTAAAAGGACCGCCAGATAAAGATTATCATGGGAAGCAGAGTTTAAAGAAGCTGGCACAGCAGAATGTTCAGCTTTCCAACATTGAGATTACGGATAACAACATTAAGGCTTTTGAAAAAGTGGCAAAAAAATATGGCATTGATTTTAGTCTGAAACGTGATAAGTCCGTAGATCCACCCCGATATTTCGTTTTTTTCAAGGCAAGGGATGTGGATGTGATGACAGCGGCATTCCGGGAATTTACCGGAAAGACGCTGAATAAAACAAAGAAACCGTCTGTCCGTAAGAAATTACAGCAGGCAATCGCAGCCCGCAGCCAGGATAAACAGAGAGAACGGGAAAAATCGAAAGAAAAACAGAAGGAGCCGACCTTATGAGTGGGATAAAAAATATAAAGAAAAAACTGAAAGGATTTCAGGTGCGTCCCCCGAACGCAGAAGTGATAAAAAAGGTTCTGTTGCATATTCCGTATGTGGTTGTATTTTATGTGGTAAATAAATGCACCTGGCTGTATCAATATTGCAGAGGCAGTACAGTGGTGGACAGCTGATGGTTCTTCTTATGAACTATCCGTTAGCGTTTAAAAAGTTGTTGCCGAGTATACAACCGAAAAGTCTGGCTGCGGGAACTATCGCAGCAGTCAGTGTGTGGGCAGTGGTATATTTTAAGGGAAAAAATGGAAAGAAGTTTCGCCAGGGAGAAGAATATGGTTCTGCCAGATGGGGAAATGAAAAGGATATAGCCCCTTTTATTGATCCGGTCTTTGAGAACAATATTCTGCTGACACAAACAGAACGTCTGACCATGAACAGCAGACCGAAGAAACCAAAGTATGCCAGAAACAAGAATGTCATAGTGATCGGGGGATCTGGCAGCGGCAAGACCAGATTTTATGTGAAACCACAGCTTATGCAGATGCCGGATAATGTGAGCTTTGTGGTTACTGATCCCAAGGGGACAATTATCGTAGAATGTGGTAAAATGTTAGTACGAGGGACACCGAAGAAAGATAAAAATGGGAAAATCCTGCGTGATAAAAATGGCAGAGAGGTAATGGCTCCTTACAAAATCAAGGTGCTGAATACTATCAACTTTGCCAAAAGTATGCACTATAATCCGTTTCATTACATTCGTTCGGAAAAAGACATTCTGAAACTGGTAAATACGATCATGGTAAATACCAAGGGAGAGGGAGAAAAATCTTCCGAGGATTTCTGGACAAAAGCGGAACGTCTGCTGTATTGTGCTTTGATTGGTTATATCTACTATGAAGCACCGGAGGAAGAACAGAATTTTTCAACCCTGCTGGAATTTATCAATGCCAGTGAAACCAGGGAAGAAGATGAAGAGTTTAAAAAATGCAGTGGATCTGTTATTTGAGGAGCTGGAAAGAGACGAGCCGAATCATTTTGCAGTAAGGCAGTATAAAAAATACAAGCTGGCTGCAGGAAAG
>ENA-OPZM01000099-OPZM01000099.1-human-gut-metagenome-genome-assembly--contig:-NODE-99-length-35677-cov-8.587145_pt1 | contig 35677 bp, 39 predicted proteins | sample MGYA00242478_ERZ504493 | MGnify/ENA primary metagenome ERZ504493 (study PRJEB26092, sample SAMD00036227) | human gut metagenome | host: Homo sapiens | study: EMG produced TPA metagenomics assembly of... | reverse complement strand
AAACAAAAAGGGTGATAAAATGCCTTATTATAAAAGGATAAGGGAGTTGCGTGAGGATCACGATATGACGCAGAATGATGTTGCAGAATATCTCGGCATGAAACAGCCGCAGTACTTTAGGTATGAAAACGGAAACCGTGACGTGCCGACTGAGGTGCTTATTTCGCTTGCAAAGCTGTACAAAGTTTCAACCGACTACATTCTTGAGTTGAAACACGATACAAATTAGTTTTTTCTCTGCATATAATTTAAAATTCTGCAAAAAATAAAACCACCTCACGGAAAGGTGGTTTTTATTTTAATTAAAACTACTTAAAGTCGCACCGATTTTACAATCGGCACGATTGGCGAACACTGTTTGCCGCTACACCAAATTGTATAAATGTGATATAAAGCCCTAAGATATGTTAAACCTCAGGGCTTTGCTGTATTAAAAATATGTATCAATTAGTTTTAATTACCTTTTAATGAATTTATTGCTTCAACCATACGATCAGTTTGACGATCACCCTGCACTCTATTGTTGGTGTCATCTAATCTACTTCCGATAATATGATTGATCATTGAAGCAGCCTGTTCGGCTTTTGACTTTTCAAAAAATTAAAATTGATGCTGATTTAATTTCTCCGGATGTAGTTTTGATAGTTAAAACTGTTTGGAATGAATTTATAACCATCGCCGCTCCTATAAGAAGAAGTATGAATCCAATTAAAAAATTAGTTCCGAAAAGGACAATGCCTATTATTGCAACAATAATTCCAATTAAAAAATCCTTAAATAAAAGCTTGAAATCTGTGCTTACAGAAGAAATTTGCGTAACAGGTATTGTGTCATTTTTCCTTCCTAGCGGTATCAATGTAAGAATAGTATTTGGTACTTTGAGGGTCAAAAAATTCTGCTCTGTCGAAATCTCACCTTTCAAGTAAAAAGTCAAAAGTGATGTCATAAATTCAATTTTTTGCATATGTTTCTCTCCTTATAAATATATTATTTATTTTTATGCAAATGTTTTCGCAACTACGCAGTTGAGTATATAAGTATTTACTTATATAAAATCGCACTAATATTGATACCGTATTTTATTTGCAATCAATCCAATACCAATCTGTTGTATAAAACCATCTGCATTATAGCCGTTTGGTTATTACAGGATAATTTTATCACAAAGAATGTTATTTTGTCAATAGCAAATAAACAAAAAGGGTGATAAAATGCCTTATTATAAAAGGATAAGGGAGTTGCGTGAGGATCACGATATGACGCAGAATGATGTTGCAGAATACCTCGCATGAAACAGCCGCAGTACTTTAGGTATGAAAACGGAAACCGTGACGTGCCGACCGAGGTGCTTATTTCTCTTGCAAAATTGTACAAAGTTTCAACCGACTACATCCTTGAGTTGAAACACGATACAAATTAAACACGCTCAAAAGTAAAACCCCGAAGTCTGTAAAAACTTCGGGGTTGTTATTTTCATTCGGCTATTCAACTAACACTTATGCAGTTGCAAACTTTTCGCCTGTTTTGCCGTATCCGTCAACATTTGCGATATACTTTTGAACAGCTGTTGCATCCTTAATTGTAATCACAGCGTCAACATCAACATCTGCTAACTTCTGATTTACATTATCGAGATGTGCCATATTTACTATGTATTTTTGCACTATTGTTGCGTCAACAATAGTAATTATGCCGTCATTATTCACATCGCCGTAAATCATACTTTCCAAAGGATCAGAACATTCAGCAAGAATTTCTTCAACCTTGGACAAAATTGTATCCTTATCAAGATAATCACTGCTATCAAGAATACTTTCTGCGGCAGTCTTCACATCTTTTGGACTTACAAGCAATGCATTAAGAAGATTCTGTGTGTAGGCACTTTTTTCAGGAAAATCATAGTAATCAATAAGGTACTGTGCAAGGAGTGTTTCATCAGTCACACCCTCGGTAAGTGTAGTTCCGATTACATTGCCTGTTGTAGTTATTCTCTTTTCCGGACCACAATCCTTGTTCTCAGTCCAAACTGCCTCAAGTGCGACTTTTTCAGAATCATCAGGATTTTCAAGCTTATTGCCTGTACAATATAGTGTATCACCAATGCACTTGCCGTCCATAACTACATTATATGTCTGCACACCCGTGTTTGCACTGAAAATTACGCAATAACGCTTTCCGTCTGAAGCAGAAATTGTGTTGCCTGTTTTTGAAAGGTCATATGCGGCAATTCCTGTATCGGGATCATAGACACATTTTTCTGATCTTGTCTGCCACATAGGCCATACACCTGTACCGTCAGCAGCCCATACATGGCAATAAATATTTTTTACATTTTCCCAACCTGATTTTTTAACATCAAATTTGATTTCCTTTACAGCAGGCTCGGGTGTTGTCGGTTCAGGAGTTGTTGTAGGTTCTGACGAAGGCTCATCGGGAGTTGATGTATCATTAAGCTCATAAAGCACTCCGTTTTCCTTTGCCATTTCATAATTAGGAAGTCCGCCGTATTCATACTTGCCTGTTTTCTCGTTCTTGCCGTAGAAGAAATAATATTCTCCATAGTAAAATTTCTTACCTGAAACAAGATTTTCAGCAGCATTGTTAAGGTCAACAATATATACCATATTGTCAAAATTCATTGCGATGCCCCAATCGGGATCTTCATAAAAATTGTCGGCAAAGTTACCTAAGAATGATTTATCATCACCATTTAAAGCAGCTTTTGCCTTTGACCAAAATTCGCCGTCAAGCATATTGTCATAGTAGTCATCGTCGCCCTCTGAATAAGATCCACTTATGATGTCGGCGGTTTGATTTGCAGCCATAAACTGACCCTCACTAAACTCATATGTTACATTTCCGTAATCATCAACTTTTCTTTCACCGCCGTTAAGAGCATTGTTGAAAATAACAGCAATTACATCTGTCGGGAGATCAACATAATAAAGATTCGATTCAGCATCAGCAACCTGCATTTTGTAACCCGGCCACGCAAGACGCTCTGTTCCCTCGACAAATCCATCAGTATCAGATCCATTCCACCAAAAAATTCCCGCAGAATCTGCACCGTATTTTGCGCTCTTCCAAGAATTAGGCATTGCAAAATAAATTCTGTGTGTTTCTACGCCCTCACTCGGAACATAACGACCGTCGCTGTCAACTGCCGCAGATACTCCTGAAATGCCGACTACGGCAACAGAAAGCACCATTGCGATTGACAGAATCATACTCATAATTTTTTTTCGTCATTTTAAAATCCCCTTTCTGATTACGGTTTAAAAAATATTCAGTATATGTATTGTGAATTGCAAAATTGCACTGCAATGCACTTCTAACCTCATACATATAATACAACTAATACAATATTTTGTCAATAGAATTTAAGACAATTCATACATTTTTTTGTAAACTTTTACCATATAACAAAATTTTTCCTTTGCATATAATTTAAAATTCTGCAAAAAATAAAACCACCTCACGGAAAGGTGGTTTTTATTATGAGTTTTTACGATGTTAATCATAACGAGGGACAGCACGAAAAATATCCGATTGAGTTGCCCTCACGGAACAGCAAAAAGGAGATTTCCCCTATTGTTGATGTTACGGAACACGAGGTTTATCCGCTTGAGTTTGCAAACTGTCACAGGACAAAGCCTCATTTTGACACAAACGGTGACATCACCGAGATTGTGACTACCGAAACAGAAGCTGAAACGGAAGAGCGAACCACTCACGAACAGCATAAGTAGGGACATACAAAAGTCTTGTGTCGGAGCTTACTGCTCCGACATTTCCTTTTATGCCGAGTTGCGAACAGATTATCCTTGCTCTGAGCTGATGAAAGCCGTCCGTCACAATCGTAATATCGGTATTAAGGTTGTTGTCCTCAATAATTTTCATTGAATTTCTTATATTCTCGGTTGTGTTGGTTGACTTGTCCTCCATATAAAGTCTTGAAGAATCAATTTTCGACTCCGTCAGCACATTGTACATACATTGTGCCTCACTCATAATCTCGTCACTTCCCTGTCCTCCGCTGAGAACGGCATTTGCGTTCGGAGAATCGTCAAGATATGATTTTGCGGCGTCAATTCTGCCACGCAAAATTACCGACGGTCCCCACGGCTTAACCTGAGCACCGAGGACAATTGCAGTTGAGTTTTCGGGCGGAGCCTGACAGGTTGCCCACACCATTGCAGAGGTGACAATCGCACCGTAAACAGCAAAAGCGATAAAGCCGATATTCACTACACGAAAAACTATTTTAGTAAACAAATACTTAAAGCAAAATGCCTTTATTGCTCCGTGAACGGGCGGAATTAACACGCACAACAGCCACAGACACAAAAAAGTTCCTGCAATATTGCCCGGGTTGATGATTCCGTGAGTCATCGGAATTACGAAAAATCCGAGAAATACAACTGCCACGCAATGCCGATTATGCGTAAAATTAACATCACCATTTTCAAAATATCACCCGACCTGTTAAATTTCTTTCATCTTATCAAACTCGTTATACATATTTTCAAGTGTTGACAAGCGGTCAATAAACGGAGTGTCAACAGCGCCCTCAAAGCACGATTCTTTCTTGCTTTTGAGAACCTCCATTGCAGATTTGTCGGGATTGTTGATTGTTCCGGCACCTGCAACACATCCGCCGGGGCAAGCCATACCCTCAAGCAGATAGCCGTTGTACTTGCCTGCCTTTGCCATACGCAAAAGCTTTACGCACTCGTCAAGTCCCTGTGCATTGGCAACCTTGACCTCTCTTTCGGGATCAAGCTTGTGGATTGCATTGACAACAGCCTTTGCAACACCGCCGCTTACGGCAAAGCCTCTGCCGTCTGCGCTTGAGAATGAAAGCGGTTTTTCGTCAACCTCAACAGCGTTAAAATCAACCTCTTTTGCGGCAAACATTCCTGCAACTTCTTCAAAGGTCAGCACAAAGTCGATATCACTTCGGATACTTCTGCGGCTTGCCTCAAGCTTTTTAGCGGCACATGGCCCGATAAACACAACTCTGCAATCGGGATAATGCTGTTTTGTAAGTCTGCCCGTGAGAACCATCGGAGTGAGTGCCATTGAAATGTACGGAGCAATGTCGGGGAAAGTTTTCTTCGCCATAACGCTCCATGCCGGGCAACAGGAAGTCGCCATGAACGGCTGTTTTTCGGGAACTTCTTCCATAAAATCCTTTGCTTCTTCAACCGTACAAAGGTCGGCACCGACCGCAACCTCAACAACATCGGTAAAGCCGAGAGCCTTAAAAGCATTTCTGATTTTATTTGACGGAAGTCCCTTGAACTGACCTGCAATTGCAGGTGCAACGGCGGCATAAACAGGTGTGCCGCTGTTGATTGCCATAATAGTCTGGAAAATCTGACTTTTGTCAACAATTGCGCTGAACGGACAGCTTACAAGGCACATTCCGCATGAAACGCACTTGTTATAGTCAATATCTGCCCTTCCGTGTTCATCGCTGTGGATAGCTTTCATACCGCATGCGGCGGCACACGGACGCTCCTGCTTTATGATTGCATTGTACGGACACGCACCCTGACATTTTCCGCATTTGATGCACTTTTCATCGTCAATATGCGATTTTCCGTGTACAATTGAGATTGCTCCCTTCGGGCAAACCTCTGTACACGGGTGTTCAAGACAGCCCTGACAGCCGTCTGTCACAACCACTCTTTTTTCGGCACACTTATGACAGGCGAATTTTATAATATTGATTAACGGCGGATCGTACACCTTTTCGTCAATCATACTTTCTTCGACACCTGTTGAGATAGGCGCTTGTTTTGAAACGGGCAAAAGCGGAAGTCCCATTGCAAGGCGAAGTCTTTCGCCGACAATGGCTCTTTCGAGAAATATACTTTCACGGTATGTTGAAATTTCACCCGGGATAATTTCATACGGAAGATTTTCAAATTTTGAATAATCTCCGCCCTCATACGCAAACCTTGCAACCTCGGTGAAAATTTGATTACGGATTTTTGTCTTTGACGAATACAGTCCTCTCAAGGCACTCATCCTTTCACTGTGTGTATTTTATTTTCTATTCAATCATTCACTAAATTTAAATCGCAGCAACGCTCTGCCTTGCTTGCAATTTGTACATAGGAGCGTTAGCTCCTCAGGGGTTCAATGGAACATTGAATCTCTGGATTGCAACATAATGTTGCAATTCGTACTTAGATTATACACTACACTACCCTTGTTTTCAACAGATACAGGCTTATTTTGCAAAAATTTTGCGATATTATTTACATAATATCAAACTTTATCCCGAGCGATTTTGTCACATTTATTGACTTTAAGTGAATATTGTTATAAAATGGTGTCATACTATCAAAAATTACGAGGTACAAACCTATGAAATGTCCTAATTGCGGTTTTGAAACCGAGTCTGCGTTCTGTCAGATGTGCGGAACAAAAATTTCCGAAGCTTTACATACACAAAGTAATGAAACAACCGAAACTGAGTACAACTCGCCTTTGCCGCAGACAGGCTTTGAACAGGCGGAGGCTTTGCACCGCCGATTCAAAATGAAATGCCCGAACTTGAAATAAATCAGCCACCCATTCCCTACATTCCGCCGGCAGAACAGCCGATTGATAAAAAGAAAGCTTTTAAAATTGTGAAAATTGTTGCCGCCTGTGTGATTGGTGCGGTCATTATTGCAGGCATTGCAATCAGTGTAACTGCGGCGGTATCGGGCAACAGCAAGTCAATTTTCGGCAACAGCTCCATTAGTGACTGGGTGAATCGTCCTGAAATGCACGACGGGGATTACAGCACATATAATTAAAAAATTAAAAAAATAAAACGGTAGGAAAGGCATTGCAGTTTTGCAAATTGTCTTTCCTGCCGTTTTTGTGTTTAGGTTTAAAATAAATTATTCGGGTCTGCCGATTTTGCGGAAACGCTCATAGCGTGCATTCAAAAGCTCTTCGTCATCAAGGGCAAGGTTCTTTTCAAATGTTCTTTTGATGAGCATTTTAAGGCTTTCAAACATAGCATGATCGCCTGCCTTTGGCTGACGGATGATTCTCTCGATTACACCGAGGTCAAACAAATCCTGTGCGGTAAGCCTGAGAGCCTCTGCCGCATCAGCCGCCTTTGAGCTGTCTTTCCAGAGAATTGACGCACAACCCTCGGGAGAAATTACCGAATAAACGGAATTTTCAAGCATCCATACTTCATCGGAAACTGCAAGTGCAAGCGCACCGCCGCTGCCGCCCTCACCGATAAGAACGGTAAGAACGGGAGTTTTGAGAGTCATCATTTCCATGAGGTTTTCGGCAATAGCCTGTCCCTGACCTCTTTCCTCCGCACCGATTCCTGGATACGCACCGCTTGTATCAACAAGGCAAAGAACAGGTCTTCTGAACTTTTCAGCCTGTTTCATAAGTCTTAAAGCCTTGCGGTAGCCCTCGGGATGAGCCTGACCGAAGTTGCGTTCAACACGCTCTTTTGTATTTCTGCCCTTTTCAATTCCGATTACAGTAACAGGAGTGTCAAAGAGCATTGCAAGTCCTGCAACAACTGCTTTATCGTCGGCATATCTGCGGTCACCGTGAAGCTCAATGAAGCTGTCACCGAACATATGGGCAATATAGTCAACCGAGGTCAGCTTGTTAGCATCTCTCGCCGCCATAACCTTTTCGTAAGCTGTCATTTTTAAGCCTCCTCACCGCTGTAGCCGTGCAATTTAAGCAGTTTTACAAGTGTAGATTTCAAATCATTTCTGCTGACAACCGAATCGATAAAGCCCTTCTGAAGAACAAATTCCGAGGTTTGGAAGTCCTTGGGGAGCTTTTGACGGATTGTCTGCTCGATTACTCTCGGGCCCGCAAAGGCAACAAGGCAATCGGGCTCGGCAAGAATAATGTCGCCCTCCATTGCAAACGATGCCGTAACACCGCCTGTTGTCGGGTCTGTAAGCACGGTGATGTAGAGATTACCTGCGTCGCTGTGTCTTTTTACCGCACCCGAAGTTTTTGCCATTTGCATAAGCGAGAGGATACCTTCCTGCATTCTTGCACCGCCTGCGGCAGTACAAACAACAATCGGCATTGCATTTTCGGTTGCATATTCAAACGCACGGGTGATTTTTTCGCCCGTTACAACGCCCATACTTCCCATCATAAAGGTCGGATCCATAACGCAGAGAACGGCATCAATGCCGTTCATCTTACATTCGCCGCAGATAACAGACTCCTTAGCACCTGTTTTTCTCGCCTTTTCAAGCTTTTCGTCATATCCCGGAAAATCAAGAATATTATGGCTTGAAAGGTCTGCGTCAAACTCAACAAAGGTATCCTTGTCGGCAAGCATTTCAACTCTGTCTCGTCCGTTCATTCTGAATGGTGGTTGCACTTTGTGCAGACATGAAGATTTTCCTCCATATCAGTCGTAAGGAGCATAGTGTTGCATTTGGGGCATTTTATCCACATTTCTTCGGGAACGAAGGGTACATTTTTGCTCTCGCCCTCATCGGACTCAAGCTCATTCTTCGGTTTTCTGAAAGCAAACAAATCCATATCTTTTACTTCTTCCTGTCGCGTGTTTCTCTTCAAACTCTGCCATAAAATCTGTTGTATATTCACCGCTCACAAACTGTTCGTCCGAGAGAATCTCGGCAAGAAGGTCACGGTTAATGTCAATTCCGTCAATGGTAAGCTCGGAAAGAGCCATTTTCATCTTTCTGATCGCCTCGGCACGGCTTCTTGCCTGAACAATCAGCTTGCCGATCATCGAATCATAGTACGGAGGAACAAAATAGTCCTGATAAATCGCCGTATCAAATCTTACAAATGCACCGCCCGGGGTGTGAAGTCTTGTAATTCTTCCGCAGCTCGGTCTGAATCCCTTTTCCGGATTTTCGGCATTGATTCGGCATTCAATTACATTGCCGTGTGTGAAGATGCTGTCCTGAGTGCGGGAAAGCTTTGCACCTGCGGCAATTCTTATCTGCCACTGAACAATATCAAGTCCTGTTACCATTTCCGTAACACCGTGTTCAACCTGCAGACGGGTGTTCATTTCCATAAAGTAGAAGTTGTTGTCCATATCAAGCAAAAATTCAACTGTGCCTGCATTGACATAGTTGACTGCCTTTGCCGCCTTAACAGCCGCAATCATCATCTCTTTACGGGTTTTCTCATCAAGAGCGGGGCTTGGACTTTCTTCAATCATCTTTTGGTTCTTTCTCTGAACAGAGCATTCACGCTCACCCAGACAAACGATATTGCCGTATTTATCACACAAGAGCTGCATTTCAATATGTTTTACAGGGTGAATGAATTTTTCTATGTAGCAGGCACCGTCACCGAATGCTGACTGAGCCTCGCTTGAAGCTGACAAAAATGCCTCTTCAAACTGCTCCATTGAATCAACACGGCGAATACCCTTTCCGCCGCCGCCCGAACGAGCCTTGATGAGAAGCGGAAAACCGATTTTTTCAGCTTCCTCTTTTGCCTGTTCAACGCTTTCAACAATATCGCAGCCGGGGGTTACGGGAACACCTGCGGCACGCATAGTCTTTCTTGCGTTGTCCTTGTCGCCCAAAAGCTTTATCATTTCGGATGAAGGACCGATAAAGTTGATGTTGCACTGTTCACAGAGCGAAACAAACTTGGCATTTTCGGACAAGAGTCCGTAGCGGGATGAATAGCCTGAGCACCGCTTTCAACGGCAACGGTGAGAATTGCAGGCATATTGAGGTAGCTGTCGGCAACACGGTTACCGCCTACGCAGTAGCTTTCATCGGCAAGCTGAACATGCAGGGAGTCCTTGTCTGCCTCAGAATAAATTGCTACTGTGCTGATGCCCATTTCACGGCAGGCACGGATAATTCTTACTGCAATTTCGCCTCGGTTGGCAATCAGAATTTTTGAGAACATTTTTTCACTTCCAGTTATTTATCGCATTACGGCTGTCTGCACCCAAAACGGCACAGACAGCCTTTAAAATCACTTATTTTCAACAAGTGCAAACGAAAGCTCGGCACTTACACAGAGCTTGCCGTCAACATAACCCTTTGCGTCAATAAAGTAGAATGCACCTCTGCTCTTTGTGAGTGTGCAGACACTTTCAAGAGTGTCGCCCGGTTTCACGGGATTTCTGAACTTAACATTGTTCATCTTTGTAAAGTAAGGTGTGCAGTTCTTAACCTTGTCTGCAAGAAGGCAACAGCTTGCCTGTCCCATCATTTCGCAGAGAATAACACCAGGAACAACGGGGTTACCGGGGAAATGTCCCTGTAAAAAGAACTCGTCACCTTTGATTGTATATCTGCCCTTTGCCGTGTTTTCGTCAACGCTTTCAGCCTCTTCAACAAGAAGCATATTGTCACGGTGCGGTAAAATCTTTTTAATTTCTTCCTGATTCATACAGTCCTCCGATTATTTAACCTTGAATAACGGTTGACCGTATTCAACAAGATCTCCGTCCTTAACAAGAACTTCAACGATTTCATAGTCGTCCTCAGCCTGAATTTCGTTCATACACTTCATAGCCTCGATAATGCAAACGGTTGAGCCCTTGCTTACTTTCTTTCCGACAGGAGCAAAAGGAGCCTTGCCCGGTGCCGATGCGGCATAGAATACGCCGACAATCGGAGCGTTTACAGTCTTGGCGTCTTCCTCGGGAGCGGCAGACTGAGCCGCAGGAGCCTGTGGCTGAACAGGCGCAGGAGCGGGAACATCTGTTGCAGTCGGCTGATATGCACCGATTGGAGATGCATTAAAAATCTGCTGTGCCGGATGTTCTTTTTCAAGATGAATCTTTGTACCGTCCTCTTTTTCAATTTCAAGAACGCTCAAAGAAGAATTTTCAAGAAGGGAAATATATTCCTTGATTTCTTCAATTTTATTCATAGTAATTCCCTCGCTTAATATTTTTTAAATACAAGACAAGCGTCATGTCCGCCAAAGCCGAGGTTGGTTGAAGCGGCAACATTTACATCACGCTTAACTGCTTTGTTAGGTGTATAGTTAAGGTCAAGACCTTCATCGGGTTCGTCAAGGTTGATTGTCGGCGGAATAACACCGTCATTGAGAGCCATAACAGAAGCAATAGCCTCAATTGCGCCTGTTGCACCGAGAAGATGACCTGTCATTGATTTTGTTGAGCTGATATTTGCATCATAAGCCTTTTCACCGAGAGCCGTCTTGATAGCCATTGTTTCGGTAAGGTCGTTAAGATGTGTGCTTGTGCCGTGAGCATTGATGTAAGCTGTGCGTCATCGGCAACATTTGCCTCCTCAAAAGCAATCTTAATTGCTCTTGCAAGACCTGCACCGTTAGGATCGGGAGCTGTAACATGATGTGCATCACAAGTATTGCCGTAGCCTGAAAGCTCTGCATAAATCTTAGCACCTCTTGCGACTGCGTGCTCATACTCTTCAAGAACGAGCATACCTGCGCCCTCGCCCATGATGAAACCGTCACGATTCTTGTCAAACGGACGGGATGCGTGCTTTGGATCATCGTTTGTTGAAAGAGCTTTCATATTCTGGAAACCAGCAATTGTGAGAGGAGCAACAACTGCCTCTGCACCGCCTGCGATGATAGCGTCAGCGTAGCCGTCCTTGATGCAGTGGAAAGCCTCACCGATTGAGTTTGTACCTGTTGCACAGGCACTCATAACCGAAAGAGACACACCCTTTGCGTTAAAACGGATTGCAACATTGCCTGTTGCGATATTACCGATCATCATCGGAATGAAGAAAGGAGAAACCTTTCTCGGGCCTCCGTTTTCCATGCCCACTGTATTCTTAACAAAGGTCTGCAAACCGCCGATACCTGCACCGATATAAACACCGAAACGGTTCTCGTCAATCTTGCCTATGATACCGCTGTCGTCAACTGCTTGCTGTGCCGCTGCGATTGCGTACTGTGTATATGGATCAAGCTTTCTTACTTCTTTTTTCTCAATATACTGTGTGGGATCAAAATCCTTGACTGTACCTGCGATGTGAACCTTGAGGTCACTTGTATCGAAAGCTGTGATTGTTTCGATACCGCAAACGCCGTCAACCATATTTTTCCACATTGTAGGCACATCGTTACCAATCGGTGAAATTGCGCCCATACCTGTTACAACTACTCTTCTGCTCATTATATCCTCCAAATCAATTACATTGCAAGTCCGCCGTCAACTCTGATAACCTCGCCTGTTACATAAGCGGCATCGTCAGAGCAGAGGAAAGCTACTACATCTGCAACATCATCGGGAGTACCGATACGCTTTGCAGGAATCTGTGCTTTCATTGCGTCCTTTACCTTATCGGGAAGTACACTTGTCATATCTGTTGCAATGTAACCCGGAGCAACTGCATTAGCCGTAACGCCTCTGCCTGCAAGTTCCTTTGCAACCGACTTTGTAAGACCGATAATACCGGCCTTTGATGCAGAATAGTTAGCCTGACCTGCGTTGCCGGTAAGACCGACAATTGACGCTGTGCTGCAGATTCTGCCGTAACGCTTTTTCATAAAGTGCTTGTATGTATGCTTAATCATGTTGAATGTACCCTTGAGGTTTACATTGATTACAGCATCAAAATCTTTTTCGTCCATATTTAAAACGAGCTTATCTCTTGTGATGCCTGCGTTGTTTACGAGAATTTCGATACTGCCGAATTCCTCGATAACCTTATCAACAACCTTCTTTGACTCTTCAAAATTTGAAACATCACAGAAATACTGCTCAACCTTTGTGCCGTACTGTGAAAGCTCTTCCTTAGCCTTAATACCCTCGTTTTCGTCACCTACATAGAGAATTGCAATGTTAGCACCCTCTTTTGCAAGCTTTGTTGCGATTGCAAGACCGATACCTCTTGAGCCGCCTGTTACTACGGCTGTTTTATTTTCAAATCTCATTATATTATACCTCCGAACAGTATCAAAGTTCAAGTGCGTCAATATCAGCCGCAGTTTCAACCTTGAATGCCTTTACATCTCCGTTGATTCTCTTTACAAGGCCTGTGAGAGTTTTGCCCACACCAACCTCAATAAAGGTGTCAACGCCGTCATTAATCATATTTTCAACAATAGTCTGCCATTTTACGGGATTCTCAACCTGTGCTTTGACAAGCGTTTTGAAATCGCCCGAATACGGCTGAGCCGTGTAATCGGAATAAATCTGAACCTTTGGCTGTGCAAAGTCAACATTTTCCATATACCTTCCGAGTCCCTCTGCGGCATCAGCATAAAGGGAGAATGGAACGCACCGCTTACTGCAAGAAGTTTTGCCCTTCCGCCCTCTGCTTTAACTGCCTCGCAGAAAGCGTTGGCATTTTCACTTGTTGTTGCAACAACAGTCTGAGCCGGTGAGTTGTAGTTTACGGGATATGTTTTGTCAAACCTTGAGCAGATTTCTTCAACCTTTTCGGGAGTAAGCTTTAACACGGCAGCCATTGCACCGGGATTTTCCGTTGCGGCTTTGTCCATAAGCTCGCCTCTTTTGCAAACGAGTCTGAAAGCCTCTTCATCGGAAAGGATTCCCGAAAAAGCAAGTGCAGAAATCTCACCGAGTGAAAAGCCTGCTACGCAATCGGGAGTGATACCCTTTTCAACAAGAGCTCTTGCGGCCGCAAGGTCGGCAGTAAAAATACACGGCTGTGTATTTACTGTCTTTGAAAGCTCCTCCATTGTACCCTCAAAGCACTGCTTTGAAGTGTTTTCTCTTATAGAATCAGCCATTTCGTAAACAGCCTTTGCAGCAGGCGAATTATCGTAAAGATCCTTGCCCATACCGCTGTACTGTGCGCCCTGACCTGAAAAAATAAATGCTATTTTACCCATTTTGTTGCTCCGTTCAATACTTCTTCTGCCTGTGAGAACATCTCTTCAATCATTTCTCTTGCCGGCTGTTCCTTTTTAACCATACTTGCAACCTGTCCTGCAAGAACGGTACCCTGAGAAACATCGCCCTCTCTCACGGCCCTTCTGAGTCTGCCGAGTCCCATATTTTCAAGCTCCTCATCGGAAACATTAGCCGAATCGTACTCAGCCTTTGTATATTCACGGGTAAACGAGTTACGGATTGAACGAACAGGATGACCGAGTCTTTTACCTGTTACAACCGTGTCAATATCTCTTGCTTTGAGAATTTTGTTCTTATATTCCTGAGAGATAGTACATTCCTTTGCAACGAGAAATCTTGTGCCGACCTGAACGCCTGAGCGCCGAGCATAAATGCTGCGGCAATCTGTCTGCCGTCTGCAATACCGCCTGCGGCAATTACAGGTATATTTACTGCATCAACAACCTGAGGAACAAGAGCCATTGTTGTGAGATCACCGACATGACCGCCTGACTCGCCGCCCTCTGCGATAACGGCAAAAGCACCGTCTTTTTCCATTTTCCTTGCAAGCGCAACGCTCGGAACAACAGGAATAACCTTGATGCCTGCCTCAAGCCACTTTGCCATGTACTTGCCGGGGTTGCCTGCACCTGTTGTGATGACCTTGATGCCCTCTTCAACTACAACATCGCTTACTTCCTCTGCAAACGGACTCATAAGCATGATGTTTACGCCGAAAATTTTATCGGTCATTGTTTTGCACTTTCTGATTTCCTCACGGAGCTGTTCGCCGTTGGATTCATAGCTGCAATAATGCCGAGACCGCCTGCGTTTGAAACACCTGCGGCAAGCGATGCATCAGCCACCCAAGCCATGCCTCCCTGAAAAATAGGGAACTCAAGACCTAGCGACTGGTCAATGACAGTAGAAATCATATGTAATATCTCCTTTTCTGCATTTTTACTTGATTTTCAGAAACAGAAAATTTGCAAGATTTCATTATTTTGAAAAATTTACGGCAAATTCTGCACCTGATTCCATACTTTATGGCATATCAGTCTGATTTTACTCCAAAAGCACAGAAAAGTCAATATAAAAGCACAGAAAAGTCAATATATATGAAGAATTATCTTACCATTAAGCCTTTAACTGCAATAGTCCTCAAGAGCCCTCATAAGGTTTTCTTTCCCCTTTATTTCAATTCCTTTTTCAAGGTAAAGTGCGTCGCCTTTCGGAAGATTTGATACTCTGCAGTCGGTTGTCAGATACGCTTTGTCCTCGCCTTTTTTGTACACTACAATATACCCTTTTTCGGCTTTTATGATGTAGTAGCCTTCCGTTGTACCGTTATTCTGCGACGACGAATAATTGCCTGTTGCAGAGGTGTTTTCCGCAGAATTCACGGGAGCAAAAAGCGAGCTTATCATCATACACGCAATCAGAATCACACCTGTTAATCCAACTATTTTTTTCATAATACAGCACTCTTTCCGTCAGTTTTTACTTTTATTTTTTCCCGAACCAACGGTTATATTCATCATTTTTATAAAATTCCAACCAAAAGACCGCCTTAATTCTGCATATTTTTTAAGAGAAATTTGCATTAATATATTTATTTTTTTCTTTTCAGGTGATATAATAATCAAATGAGTATTTCTGCTTGTAATTTTGAACATATATGTTATTATATAATTTATGTATTACAGCCGGCGCACTGCGTTTGTGCAAATCACTCAGACAAATTACAAACCGACGGTTGTTCGTTTAACCGTAAATTGTGAATTGATAAAGGAGATAATATGCGAAACAAGCGTGAAACTGACATCAGTCAGTATAAAAAGGATATTCAGCAAAATGAATTATCCGAAAAAGCTGACGGAGGTGTAAAAAGATTTTTCAGGGGTTTTGGCAAGTTCCTGATTACCGTTTGCTCGGTATGCCTGGTTGCTCTGCTTATTACGGGCATTTCACTTGCTGTCTACATTTTCACCATTGCGTCCGAGCCTACGGGCATCGACCTCAAGGCAAAGTCTATGAACCAGACAAGCCGAATATATATTCAGAATGAGGATACAAAGGAATTTAAAGAGTATCAGAAACTATACGATACCGAGAACAGAATCTGGGTTGACAATCAGGATATTCCTCAGGCAATGAAAGATGCGGTAGTCGCAATTGAGGACAAGCGTTTCTTTGACCACAACGGTGTTGACTGGGGCAGAACACTTTCCGCCGTTGCAAATCTTGCAACGGGTTCGGACTCATACGGCGGTTCAACAATCACCCAACAGCTCATTAAGAACATTACAGATGACAACGAGGTTTCAATTACAAGAAAGCTTCGTGAAATCACAAAGGCACTAAAGCTTGAGCAGGAATATACAAAGGATCAGATTCTTGAAGCCTACCTCAATGTTGTAAACTTCGGCAATAACTGTCAGGGCGTTGAATCTGCGGCTCAGCTTTACTTTGGCAAGAGCATAAAGGACTGTTCAATTGCAGAATGTGCGGCAATTGCGGGAATTACACAAAACCCGTCAAGATGGAATCCGCTTGTTTTCCCCGAAAACAACAAGGAACGCCGTGAAATCGTTCTCAATGAAATGTATGATCAGAAAAAAATTTCTAAAGACGAATTTGATGCGGCTATGAAAGAAAGTGCCACAATGACATTTGTCGGCTGGCAGGCATCCGATGACGATGACGACGATGACGAGGCTGATGTTCAGAACTGGTATATTGATCAGGTCTTTCGTGATCTTCAAAAAGACATTGCAGAATATTACAACATAAGCGAATCTGCGGCATCTTCAAAGCTTTACACAGAGGGACTTAAAATCTACTGTGCAATGGATGAAAAAGCTCAGACCTACCTTGAAAATGCGGCACTCAATATTGATAAATCAAATGATTCCGACCTTCAGATTGCGTCAACAATTATGGGATATGACGGCAGAGTAATTGCAACAGTCGGCTCTTCAACAAAGAAAGAGGGCGCTCTCAGCTGGGACAGATCCTACAACTCCGTACTTCAGCCGGGTTCTTCAATCAAGCCTGTTGTTGTTTACCCTTATGCAATCGAATCAAAGAAGCTTTATTTCTCATCAATGGTTCTCGATGAACCGCTTGACAACTATCGTACAAATGAAAGCGGTCAGCTTGTTTCAGGCCCTAACAATGCATACGGCTACTACAACGGCAATATGAGTCTTCCCGATGCAATCGAGTGGTCATCAAACGCAACAGCCGCTCAGACCATGGAGCTTATCGGCGGTCCGAGCGTTGCATATCAGCAGGTTATTACAAAAATGGGATTCAAGAATCTTACGGAACAGGACGCACAGAACACGGGTGCTCTTTCAATCGGCGGTATGAACGGCGGTGTTACAGTAAGAGAAATGGCGGCTGCTTACACATATCTCGGCAACGGCGGTCTTTACTACGAACCATACACATACTACTATGTAACCGACTCAGAGGACAACATAATCATTGATAATCGTGACGCAGTTCCGAAACAGGCTTATTCAGCCGAAACAGCAGGAATCATGAACAGACTGCTTCACTACAATGTTACAAACAGTGCTCACACAAACGCACATTACGCTCAGATTTCAGGCTGGGACATTATCGGCAAAACAGGTACAACCGATGACGATAAGGATTCATGGTTCTGCGGATGTTCACCATATGCCGTAATGGCTACATGGTGCGGTTTTGATAAACCTGAAACCATTTCCTACAGTGGAAGAACAACGGCAACAAAATTCTTTGCAAATGTTATGGGCAAGTACCTTGAAGGCAAAGAAAACAAGGAATATAAGATATCCGATAACCTGATTGAGGCAACATATAATCCTACAACGGGACTTATTGTTTCAACAGATAATATTTCGGGACGGTATGTGGCTACTACACCGAGACAATATGCCGAGTTCGGGAGGTTCATATTACAGCGGTAACTATGAATACGGCTCAGATGTTTCAGACTCCTCAAGCTACTACGATCCCAATTACGGCGGTGACAACAGCGGTAGCAATTACGGCGGTGACACAAGCAACAGCGGAGGAGATAATTCAGGCGGCGACACCTCCGGCGGAGGAGATAATTCAGGCGGAGAACCTTCAGGCGGAGGAGATAATTCAGGCGGAGAACCTTCCGGCGGAGGAGAATCCTCAGGCGGAGGCGAAAGCTCCGGAGGCGGTGAATCGTCAGGCGGCGGTGAGGAAGCTCCCCCTGCCGCAGAATAAAATAACAGGTTAAAACCAAAAACTCGAAAGGAAAGGTTTTTAGATATGGTTTCAATAGCAATTATGGGTCACGGTGTTGTAGGTTCGGGCGTTGCCGAAATCTTTACAACACACAAACAGAAGCTTTATGCAAGCATCGGTGAAGAGGTTTATGTCAAGAAGATTCTTGACCTTCGTGAATTTCCCGACAGCCCGCTTGCAGACAGATTCACAAAAAACTTTGAAGATATCATCAACGACCTCGAAATAAGAGTTGTTGTTGAAGTTATGGGCGGTCTTAATCCTGCTTATGACTTTGTAAAGAGATGTCTTAAAGCAGGTAAGAGTGTTGTTACTTCAAACAAGGAGCTTGTTGCCGCTCACGGTGCAGAACTCCTTGAAATTTCAAAGGAAACAAACACAAACTTCCTCTTTGAAGCATCGGTAGGCGGCGGTATTCCGATTATCCGCCCGATGAGCCAGTGTCTTGTTGCAAACAATGTTGACGAGATTGCCGGTATTCTTAACGGTACAACAAACTTTATCCTTACAAAGATGATTGAAGACGGTATGCAGTTTGACGATGCGCTCAAGCTTGCTCAGGAGCTTGGCTTTGCCGAGAGAAACCCTGCCGCTGATATCGAAGGTCACGATGCTTGCCGTAAGATTTGTATTCTTGCATCTCTTGCATACGGAAAGCATGTTTATCCCGACTCTGTACATACAGAGGGCATTACAAAAATTACACTTGAAGATGTAAGATACGCTGAGGCCTTCCATTGCGTAATTAAACTTATCGGCAGTGTTAAGCGTCTTGCGGACGGCAAGATTGACATTATCGTTGCTCCTATGCTCGTTCCGAACAAGAGCCAGCTTGCTAACATTGACTATGAGTTCAACGGCATTATGGTAAGAGGCGACTGCACAGGCGATGTAGTATTCTATGGCAAGGGCGCAGGCAAGCTTCCTACAGCAAGCGCAGTTGTAGCCGATGTAATCGACTGCTGTAAGCACCTCAAGACAAGAAAGTTCCTTTACTGGGCAGACGGCAACGGCAAAAACATTCTTCCTTGGGAGGAGTCAAGCCGTGCCATGTATGTTCGTGCAAAAGGCAGTAATGTTGCAGAAAAGGCAGAAAAATTATTCGGTGAGGTAACAGTAATCAATAAGACTGACGCACCTGCCGACGAAAAAGCATTTGTTGTCAAGGCTATGCCGTACAACGAATTTGCCGAGAAGATTGCTCAGCTTGAGGCTGACGGTGTTTCGGTACTTTCAAGTATCCGTGTGGCTGATTTATAATTTTATAGAGGGAGTATTAAGTACATGAGTTTGATAGTTCAGAAATTTGGCGGCAGCTCTGTTGCCAATGCCGAAAGAGTAATGAATGTTGCATCAATCGTAACAGACACTTACGCAAAGGGCAATGATGTTGTAGTTGTTGTATCCGCTCAGGGCGACACAACAGACGATCTCATTGAAAAGGCAAACGAAATCAATCCAAAGGCTTCAAAAAGAGAAAAGGATATGCTTCTTGCCGCAGGCGAGCAGATTTCTATTTCACTTCTTGCAATGGCAATCGAAAAGCTCGGTTACCACGCTGTTTCTCTTCTTGGCTGGCAGGCAGGTTTCAATACCACTTCTGCTCACACAAGCGCAAGAATCAGAAAAGTTGAGCCTGACAGAATTAAGAAAGAGCTTGACAAGAAGAACATTGTAATCGTTGCAGGCTTCCAGGGCATTTCAAAATACGGCGATATTACAACACTCGGCAGAGGCGGTTCAGACACAAGTGCCGTAGCTATTGCGGCTGCAATGCACGCTGATCTCTGTCAGATTTTCACCGATGTTGAGGGTGTCTACACAGCTGATCCGAGAAAAGTTAAGAACGCTAAGAAGCTTCAGGAAATCTCTTATGACGAAATGCTTGAGCTTGCTACACTCGGTGCTCAGGTTCTTAACAACCGTTCGGTTGAAATGGCTAAAAAATATAATATCGAGCTTGAAGTGCTTTCAAGTATGACAAAGGCTTCGGGTACAATTGTAAAGGAGAAAACTAAAATGGAAAAAATGTTAATCAGCGGTGTTGCTAAAGATACAGATGTTGCAAGAATTTCTGTTATGGGTGTTCCGAATATTCCCGGTCTTGCTTTTAAGATGTTCTCAAAGCTTTCTGCTAAAGATATCAATGTTGACATTATTCTTCAGTCAATCGGTCATGATGGCAAGAAGGACATCAGCTTTACAGTTGCCAAGAACAGAGGCGAAGAGGCTGTTGCTCTTATGAAGGAATACACAGAGAACCTCGGTGCAGAGGAAATTCTCTATGACGATAAGGTAGCTAAGATTTCAATCGTCGGTGCAGGTATGGAAAGCCACGCAGGTGTTGCTACAAAGATGTTTGAGGCTCTTTATGACGCTCAGGTCAACATCCAGATGATCAGCACAAGCGAAATCAAGGTTTCGGTTCTTATTGATTCAGCAGACGCTGACAAGGCTGTAAGCGCTATCCACAGCAAATTCTTTGATTAATAGAAGAGCCGAGGTTCGCAGCCCTAAAATAACGACCGGCGAGGACTAAGCCGTGAAAATTACGCAAGTAATTGAAACGGATTAGACGAGTGGAAGTTATTTTAGGAATAGCGGAGAACAACGAGGCTTGACATTAGAAGAGCCGAGGTTCGCAGCCCTAAAACTTTTTTATAACGCAAATGAAAATCCCTGTCCGTTATGGACAGGGATTTTTTGTATCGGTAAACAAGGCTTGACGATACTGATTTGACATTTATAAAAATTGTATACAACTTGAATTTTCTGTCTTTACTTGCGGGCGGATAATGACCCCCCGTCTGAAATATAGTCGCAATGCGTTGTGCATAAATGCACTTCCTTTTGCTCGTTATTTCAGACAGCGCTATGCTCCCTTTATCCGCCACAGGCGGCGGTCGCAAGGCTACCCCTACAGTTGACTGCACAAACAATCACAAAACTACGCTCGGACATGATTTGTTTTTGGCATTATAAAACCTGTCTTCACGAACGGGATACGGCGGTTCGCCGTTACTGCAAATAATAATAAATATGGTCGGGAACAATAAGATTTGCACTTAACAAAACTTTATTCCCGACCACAATTTTCAATTTTCCATTTTCAACTTTCAATTTTAAAAAATTTCCGTTCTGGCATGATATGTTTTTGTTATATCATACTTTCTTCACGAACGAAAAATGCTTAATGATAGTAATATCCTGAATTGGAAAATTCGTTGAAGATACTGATACCGCAGACTGCAAGAATAATTGAAACAACTACCACAAGCACAACTCCGATAAGAGCCAGGATAAGAGCGGCTCTTGCATAGTTTTTGAGTGACTTCTTTGTTGATGAGCTGAACGCCCAAACAAAGAGCATAATGAGGTTTACAATCGGCAGACAGGTTAAAAGCATAACGCCGATCCAACCGCCTATGCTTACAGGCTGAGTATCCGGAGTACCGTATGGCGGTGCAACGGGCGGTACGGGCTGTGAGTTGTATGTCTGCTGATACTGCGTGTTGTACTGCTGATTATAGCCGTTGTTGTAGCTCTGATATTGATTGCCATACTTGCTTTGATTTGCGCCGTAATCATTGTTCGGTGAGTTTGTAAACTGCTGACCGTATGAAGTTTTGTTAGGCTGCGGTTGCTGATAATAAGCCTGATTTGGCTGACCGTACTGCTGAGAATACGGATTCTGCTGTGGCTGACTGTCGGCAGTCGGCTGTGCGTTATCAACCTCAGGCTGTGCAGTCTGCACATTCTCGTAAGGTTCTGTGCAGCATCTTCGGTTGAAGCATTTTCAACAGGCTGTGTTTCAGGCTCTGGAGTCTGCTCAACAGGTGTTCCGCAGTAAGTACAGAACATTGCTCCGTTGTCAATTTCGTGATTGCAATTTTTACATACCATATATAATCGCTCCTTGCATAATATTCTATAAATAGTATGCTATCATTTTACACTATTTGCCTTACAAAATCAACAACATTCCATGCAATAATTCAATAATATTACAAAAAGCGACAGTTTTACGGCTGTCGCTTTTTATTACACTCCCCTTTTCATAAGCTTGTGGGGAATTATTTTATTTTCTTTGAGTGACGCTTTTACATCTATAATGCGCTGATTTGACGAGCCTCTGAACGCAAGGCTTATATCGTGAAGAGCCTCAACAAATTCACCGTCAACAAGCACATCAATCATTGAAAGCATTTCATCCGTACATTCACACCTTGCTCTGCTGTCGGAAAGAAGCTCCTTGTCAAACAAATAGCCTGAATAACACCAAATGGTTTTGTCGGAATATTTTTCTCTGACACGCTTTAAAAACGGCACTAAGGCTCTTTGATTTGAAGGTTCAAATGGTTCTCCGCCAAGCAATGACAAGCCGTCAATATATGACGGTTCAAGCTCTTTGAGAATTTTATCCTCAACCTCTTTTGTAAAAGGTTCGCCGTAATCAAAGCTCCATGTCTGCGGATTAAAGCAGTTTTTGCAATGATGCGTACAGCCGGATACAAAGAGCGATACTCTTACTCCCTCACCGTTTGCAATATCGCAGAGTTTAATTTCTCCGTAATTCATCAAAGGTGAAGCACCCTTTCCTCAATTTCCTGAGTTCTGCCCTGATTCCAGAACTGAGTTCCGATATATCCGCAGGTTCTTCTTGCAACATTCATCTTATCCTGATCACGGTTGCCACAGTTAGGACACTCCCACACAAGCTTGCCGTCATCGTGAACGATCTTGATTTCTCCGTCATAACCGCAAACCTGACAGTAGTCGCTCTTTGTGTTAAGCTCTGCATACATAATGTTATCGTAAATGAACTTGATAACCTGTAAAACAGCGGGAATGTTATCCTGCATATTCGGAACTTCAACATAGCTGATTGCACCGCCCGGTGACAAAGCCTGAAATTCGGATTCAAGCTTCAGCTTGCTGAATGCGTCAATATTCTCGGTAACATGAACATGATAGCTGTTAGTGATGTAGTTTTTATCTGTTACGCCCTTGATAATGCCGAAACGCTTTTGAAGACACTTTGCAAACTTATATGTTGTGCTTTCAAGAGGAGTGCCGTAAAGGCTGTAGTCAATGTTTTCAGCCTTTTTTCCACTTTGCACAATAGTCGTTTAGTTTCTGCATAATCTCAAGGCCGAGTTCTTTGCCCTCTTTTTCTGTGAGCTTTTTGCCGATAAGGCTGTAAACGCACTCCCAAAGACCTGCATAACCGAGTGAAAGCGTTGAATAACCGCCGTGGAGAAGCTTGTCAATCTTCTCACCCTTTTTAAGTCTTGCCAAAGCACCGTACTGCCACAAAATAGGAGCGGCATCCGAAAGAGTGCCTGTAAGACGCTCGTGACGGCACTGCAATGCTCTGTGGCAAAGTTCCATCCTCTCGTCAAAAATCTTCCAGAATTTATCAAGATCCTTGCCTGCGCTGAGTCCGATATCAATAAGATTTACAGTCACAACGCCCTGATTGAATCTGCCGTAATATTTCGGCTTGCCGTTTTCGTCAACATAAGGAGTAAGGAAGCTTCTGCAACCCATACAGGTAAAGCAATGTCCCTCACCGTTTTTATCAATTTTGCTTTGGAGCATAACCTTCTCCGAGATATAGTCGGGAACCATTCTCTTTGCGGTACATTTTGCAGCAAGCTCCGTAAGATACCAATACTTGCTGTCCTCTGTTATGTTATCCTCCTCAAGCACATAAATAAGCTTTGGAAACGCAGGTGTAATCCATACACCCTTTTCATTTTTTACGCCCTTGTGACGCTGTTTGAGTGTTTCTTCGATAATCATAGCGAGGTCGTGCTTTTCCTGCTCGTTTTTAGCCTCGTTAAGATACATAAACACGGTTACAAACGGAGCCTGACCGTTTGTTGTGAGCAAAGTAACAACCTGATACTGAATGGTCTGAACACCACGGTTTACTTCTTTGCGAAGTCTTTGCTCAACGATATCGTTGATTTTCTCTTCTGTGGGATGAACACCGAGTTCTTCGATTTCCGCAAGAGTTTCTCTGCGGATTTTCTCACGGGAAACCTGAACAAACGGTGCAAGATGAGCAAGGCTTATGCTCTGACCGCCGTACTGGTTACTTGCAACCTGTGCAATAATCTGAGTTGCAATGTTACACGCCGTTGAAAAGCTGTGCGGTCTTTCAATAAGCGTATCGCTGATAACGGTACCGTTCTGCAACATATCCTCAAGGTTTACAAGATCGCAGTTGTGCATATGCTGTGCAAAATAGTCCGAATCGTGGAAGTGAATAATACCTTCCTTATCAGCCTCAACAATATCAGCCGGCAAAAGCATTCTTCTTGTAAGGTCACGACTGACCTCACCGGCCATATAGTCACGCTGAACGCTGTTGACGGTAGGGTTCTTATTTGAATTTTCCTGCTTTACTTCCTCGTTATTGCACTCGATAAGCGAAAGAATTCTGTTATCGGTAGTATTTGCCTTACGAACAAGCGAGCGGTTGTAGCGGTAACGCACATATCTTCTTGCAAGCTCAAACGCACCCTTTGCCATTAGCTGATCTTCAACCATATCCTGAATTTCTTCAACGGACACTGCTCTCCTGATTTTGTTGCACTTATATTCAACATAGTCGGCAACATCCTCAATCTGTTCGTCTGTGAGGAACTTGTGTTCCCCCGAACCGTTTGCTTTTTTAACGGCATTAATAATTTTTTCAATGTTGAAATCTTCTTCTGAGCCGTTACGCTTAATAATTCTCATAATCCTTCCCCTTTTTATTATTTTGCGGTACTTCCTTGGTAAAAATATCCTATATCTGTTAATCCGAATAAAAAAATAAATTTTTCAATAACGCCGTTTAAAAAATGCGTTATGTAATAAAATTGCAAGGAACCAAACTATCCCTGCAATGCAAGACCAATTATACAATAATTGCAATATAAATACTGTTGCACAGGCAACAATTATGTGATATACTATACTATATCTTGTGGCAAGACAAAAAACACCACACATTATGGAGTGTTGCAAATGATAGAAGAAATAGGCGGTGCAAGGCTTAAAAAATCAGATTTCATCGGGATAAACGAGTGTTTTAAACCTATTGAAAGAGAGTATAAAAGGGGTGAAATCATAACTACATATTCACCCGAAAATGACACAATTTGCATCATAAAAGAAGGAACTGTTTATCTGACAACCGACAATGCCGAAAATCAGCGGAGAATTATTTCTTTTTATGAAAAGGGCGACATAATCGTCACCTGCATTGTACCCGAATCAGACAACAGAATTTTTTATCTGAGTGCCAAAACAAACTGCAAAATTGATTTCGTGAAATACTCAAAATTTACAACCTGTTGTGAAAAGCATTGCAGTAAACACCAGCGGATTATAAGTGCATACATCAAAAAATCTCATAAAAAAGTCTTGCTCACACAGACATTCTCTGTCAGCAGACGCTGAGGAGCAAGCTTTTGACTTTTTTTGAATACATTAAAACCGAAAAAGGAAAAAACACCTTTTATCTTCCTCTCCCTCTTTCCGACCTTGCAGATTACCTTTCTGTTGACCGAAGTGCAATGATGCGTGAAATAAAAAAGATGAATGAGGAAAATATTATAATCTCCGAAAAACGAAAAATCACAGTCATTGAAGATTTGTCAGAATGACATATAACATATATATGTATAAAAAAACATAAAAAACAAAAAATATAAATGCGTGATTTCGCCGTTTTGAGCCTGCAAAAAACTTGCAGGCTTTTTTTGTACACAACGATTAATATTGTAGTATAAAAACACCTTGCAGTCAACACGCTAAAAGAATTATAGTCAAAATAATTAATTTGACTGATTTTGAATGAAGAAAAACAAAAATACCAATTTTAATTGCAAAAACGGTAAAATTATACTGTTTTTAAATAACGCTCGACACTTTTTTTGTTAGCTAATTTTGCTGTCTTTAAATTTTTTTGAATTTTTTTGACCGATTTTGCTTGACTTTTAAAAAATGGGTGTTATAATATAAGTCAAGAGGTGAGGATAATGCTTACACAGGACAGGTATCGTGCAATACTTGATTTGCTCGAAGAAAAAAATTCGGTCACGGTGTCGGAATTAACAAAGTTGCTTGACTCATCCGAGTCAACAATAAGAAGAGACCTTTCCGCTCTTGATGAGATGGGAAAGCTCACAAAGGTTTTCGGCGGTGCAACTTCAATCACCAGAAACGAGGGTGTTTTTGAAGATGCGGTAAGCAATCGTGAAACCGTTATGAGCGATGAAAAAGATGCGGTTGCAGAATACTGTGCAAAGCTTATCCATGACTCTGACTTTGTTTATATTGACGCAGGAACAACAACATTAAAGCTTGTTGACCACATTACAAATACAAACGCAACATATGTTACAAACGGCATAACACACGCCAGAATGCTTATCCACAAGGGTATGCAGACATATATAGTAGGCGGAAAAATAAAACCGCTTACCGAGCTGTTGTGGGTGCCGAAGCAATAAAAAGCATAAACTGCTTTAACTTTACAAAAGCTTTTATGGGAGCAAACGGAATTGACATCGGTTCGGGATTCACAACCCCCGACATTGAAGAAGGTCTTATAAAGGAAACGGCAATCAACAAATCTTATATGGCATTTGTTCTTGCAGACCATTCAAAATTTCGCAGGGTGTATTCCGTAACATTTGCCCCTCTGCAAAAATGTTGTATAATCACCGACAAACTGCCTACGCCGGACTTTTCGCAGGCAACGGTGATAAAGGAGGTAAAAAATGATTTACACCGTAACGCTTAATCCGTCAATTGACTACATTGTCAGACTTGATTCGCTTGTTCCGGGAATAACAAACCGAACAACCGCCGAAGAATATTACTACGGAGGTAAGGGAATCAATGTTTCATGCGTACTTGCAGAGCTTGACCTTGAAAGTACGGCATTCGGATTTGTTGCAGCTTTACGGGTGACGCCATTGAAAAGGGTATTCGCAACGACAGAATTATCACCGACTTTATTAAGCTTGAAAGTGGAATTTCAAGAATCAACATAAAAATCAAAGCCGGCGTTGAAACAGAAATCAATTGTCAGGGACCTCACATAAGTGAAGGCGAACTTGAAAGGCTGTTTTCAAAAATCGACAGAATATCCGACGGCGACACAATCGTAATTGCAGGAAACATTCCGAATACGATGCCTGATGATGTTTACGAAAGAATCCTTGAAAGAATCAAGGGCAAGGATGTACGAATTGTAGTTGACGCAACAAAAAAACTTTTACTCAACGCACTCAAGTACAAGCCGTTCCTCATCAAGCCGAACAGACAGGAACTTTCCGAAATGTTCGGAGTTGAAATCAACACCGAGGATGATATTGAAAAGTATGCAAAAGAGTTGCAGAAACTCGGTGCAAAAAATGTTTTGATTTCACTCGGCGGTGACGGAGCAATGCTCATTGACGAATTTGGAAAAAGACACAAAGCAGGAGTCCTCAAAGAAAAGGTAATTAACACAGTCGGTTCGGGAGACTCAATGGTAGCAGGCTTTGTGGCAGGATATGAAAAAACAAAAAGCTACCCCTATGCGCTGAAATTGGGCAGTGTGTGCGGAAATGCAACGGCATTTCTTGACGGACTTGCCACAAAAGAAAAAATAAATGAATTGCTTGCAAAATTCAATTAAAAAGGAGAGAAAAATATGCGTATCACAGATTTATTAAAAAAATCGGGTATTGCTCTCGGCGTTAAAGTTGCCGACAAGAGCGAAGCAATTGACAAACTTGTTTCATTACATGAAAAGTGCGGAAACCTCAAGGATGTTAAAGCCTACAAAGAGGGAATCCTCAACCGTGAAGAACTCGGCACAACAGCCGTAGGTATGGAGGTCGCAATTCCCCATGCCAAGAGCGAAGCTGTAAAAGCTCCCGCCCTCACGGCTATCACAGTTCCAGACGGTGTAGATTATGACTCGCCCGACGGTAAGCCCTGTAAGCTGCTCTTTATGATTGCCGCAACAACAGACGGTGATGTTCATCTTGAAGTACTTGCAAGACTTATGCAGCTTTTGATGCATGAAGATTTTACCGCAAAGCTTAAAGCCGCAAAAACTCCGGAAGAATTCATCTCGATTATTGACGCAAGAGAAACAGAAAAGTTCCCCGATGAACCAAAGGCAGAAGTTCCTGCAAAGAAGGGTTACAGAGTTCTTGCTATCACAGCCTGTCCAACAGGTATTGCTCATACTTATATGGCGGCTGAATCACTCCAGAAAGCCGGCGACAGCCTTAACATTCCGATTAAGGTTGAAACAAACGGTTCGGGCGGTGCAAAGAATGTGCTTACTGAAGAAGAAATTGCAAATTGTGACGGTATCATCGTTGCCGCTGACATCACAATAAATCTTGCCCGTTTTGACGGCAAGCCCGTTTTACAGTGTGCCGTTTCAGACGGTATTCATAAGCCGGAAGAGCTTATCAACAAGATTGTAAACAAAGAAGTTCCAGTATATCATCACAAAGGCGGCTCTGCAGATGCTCCAAGGAAGAGAGGCGGCGCTTACGGTCACCTTATGAACGGTGTATCACATATGCTCCCGTTCGTTGTAGCAGGCGGTATCTTCATCGCAATCGCATTCCTCATTGATATTGCATGCGGTGTTAACGCACAGGAGGTTGGCAGTGCATTCGGTACGGTAACTCCAGCAGCCGCATGGTTTAAAACACTCGGCGGTGTGGCATTTAACCTTATGGTTCCTATCCTTTCAGGCTTTATCGCAATGTCAATTGCAGACCGTCCCGGTCTTCTCGTTGGTCTTGTAGGCGGTTTCCTTGCAACATCAGGCGCAACCTTTATGGATCCTGCCGCTGCAGAAACAGTTCCGTCAGGCTTCCTCGGCGGCTTGCTCGCAGGTTTCGTAGGCGGTTACTTAATGCTCGGTATTGAAAAAATGTGCGATAAGATGCCTAAGGCTCTTGAGGGTATCAAGCCCGTTCTCATCTATCCGCTTCTCGGACTCGGCGGTATTCTCGTTGTAATGTGCGCAGTCAACCCGTTCATGGGTATGATTAACTCAGGTATGTCAAACGGCCTTAACGCTATTGCCTCTAACCCTGCAATGATGGTTCCGCTCTGTGCGCTCCTCGCAGGTATGATGTCTATCGACATGGGAGGCCCTTTCAACAAGGCAGCTTATGCATTCGCAACACTTAACCTTGCAAACGCAGACGATCAGGCATACATCATTATGGCAGCAGTTATGATCGGCGGTATGGTTCCTCCAATCGCAATCGCTCTTTCAAACACATTCTTCAAGAATCGTTGGACAGACGAAGAAAGAAAGAATGCTCCCGTAAACTATGTAATGGGACTTTCATTCATCACAGAAGGTGCAATTCCTTACGCAGCAGGTCATCCGCTTCAGGTTATCCCTTCATGTATCGTTGGTTCTGCAGTAGCAGGCGCACTTTCAGCTCTCTTTGGCTGTAAGCTTATGGCTCCTCACGGCGGTATCTTCGTATTCGCAACAATGCAGGGTACATGGTATTTCTACCTCCTTGCTCTTGCAATCGGTGCAGTAGTTTCAATGCTTATGCTTGCACTTCTCAAAAGACCGATTAAAAAATAATTAATTTGCTATTACCCGTTTTTTGAAATGTTTTGTTCCTCGGCACCGGTGTAAAAGCCGGTGCCACCCCTCAAAACTCAAAGAACTTTCACGACATTAGATTCAAAACTTCAAAACACAAATTTATTTATAAAGGAGATTTTATTATGGTATCAAAAGAACTCGTACTCACAAATGCGCAGGGATTCCATATGCGTCCGGCATCGGTTTTTGCAACAGCTATGGGCAAATACAGCTGTGATGTAACAATCAAATTCAACGGCAATCAGTACAACGCAAAGAGCCTCCTCAACATTATTGCGGCTTGCATCAAGTGCGGCAGTGAAATTGAAGTTGTTTGCGACGGTGCTGACGAAAACGAGGCACTTGCAGAGGCAGTACAGCTCATTGAGAGCGGTCTTGGCGAATAATGGCCCTGACAGACCAGTTACAAGAGGTGAAGATTATGCTACACGGAACAGCCGCATCCGAGGGTATCGGAATCGGTAAGGTAATGCTTATTGAAGAACATTCGCTTGAATACACTCCACGAACAGTAACAGATACTGAGGCAGAGTCACAGCGTTTTAAGGCAGCAGTAGATGCTTTTTGCTACAATACTGAAAAACAGGCAGAAAATCTTCGCAGTTCAGCCGGTGAAAAAGAGGCAGAAATTCTTGCAGGTCACATTCAGATTATCAAAGATCCGTATCTCAGCGGTGAAATTGAAAAGCTGATTGCAGACGGTCAATGTGCGGAATCTGCTCTTGAGCATATGTGCGATATGTTTATTGCAATGTTCTCGGCAGCTGACGATGAGCTTACAAAACAGCGTGCGGCTGATGTCAGAGATATCAAGAGCGGTGTTCTCGGCATTCTTCTCGGAGTAAACGAAATTAAAGTAAGCGATGCGCCAAAAGGCACTGTGCTTGTTGCAAGGGAGCTTACTCCTTCTGTTACGGCAGGTATTGTAAAAGAAAACATAGCAGGCATTATTACTGAAACAGGCGGAACAACTTCCCACTCTGCAATTCTTGCAAGAGCGCTTGAGATTCCCGCCGTACTCAGTGTTGAGGGTGTCGCATCAAGCCTGAAAAACGGCGACACAGTTGTAGTTGACGGCAGTGAGGGTGCTGTAATTGTTAATCCGGATGATAACACAGTTGCAGAATACTCCAAAAAGCGTGACGCTTTTCTTGCAGAACGCAAAGAGCTTGAAAATTACAGGGGACGAGAAACAAAATCCGCAAGCGGGGAAGTTTATGAACTTTTCTGCAACATAGGAAAACCCGAAGACGCTGTCAAGGCAGTTGATGCAGACGGCGAGGGTGTCGGACTTTTCAGAACAGAGTTTCTGTTCATGGACAGAACTTCAATTCCGACAGAGGACGAACAGTTTGAAGCCTACAAAAAGGCGGCTCTTATCTTAAAGGGCAAGTCGCTGATTATCAGAACACTTGATATCGGCGGTGACAAGGACATTCCGTACCTTGGACTTGAAAAAGAAGAAAATCCGTTCATGGGATTCCGTGCAATCAGATATTGCCTTAAAAACCGTGAACTTTTCAAATCACAGATTAAAGCCATTTTGCGTGCAAGCGCATTCGGTGACATCAAGATTATGTTCCCGCTCATCACAACTATGGATGAGCTTCGTGAGGGCAAAAAGCTTGTCGCAGAATGCAAAGCCGATTTACGCAATATGGGCATAAACTTCAATGAAACATTCAGGTTGGTGTTATGGTTGAAACAGCGTCTGCGGCAGTTATCGCAGATATGCTTGCAAAAGAGGCAGACTTCTTCAGCATCGGCACAAATGACCTCACAGGCTACACAATGGCTTGTGACAGAGGCAACAACGATGTGTCTTACCTCTACTCTCCCCTTCAGCCAAGCGTTCTCAGAATGATTAAACGCACAATTGAGTGCGGTGTTCAGAACGGCATTTCAGTCGGAATGTGCGGTGAGGCTGCCGCAAACAAGCTGATGATTCCGTTGCTTATTTCATTCGGACTCACAGAATTCAGCGTTTCCGCTCCGTCAGTTCTCAATGTGAGAAAAATAATTTCCACATGGACAAAAGAAGAGGCAGACAAAGTTACCGCAAAGGTGCTTGAAATGAGTACACAGCAGGAAATTGTCGAATACCTCAAATCGGTTGTGTAAAACAACCAAGTTAATATGCGTTAATCTCAGTTAAATAATTTGCAAACACGATTAATCCCCGTCAGAAATTCTGACGGGGATTTGTCTTTTGGTATTAGTTTTTTCTCTGCATACTATCTTTTTGAAAAGACACAGCCGCAGTAGTTTTGACGGTAAAGGTCATATTCTTTTGAAGGATGATTGAACGCTTGTAGCCTTCACGCTTTTTGAAGTCGCTGTACAGCCACGGAATGCCGTACTTCTCGCCAAGCTCCGCACCGATTGAATTGAGCAACTGCGCATTTTTCAGCGGACTGATTGTAAGCGTGGTTGTGAAATAATCAAAGCCGTGTTCCTTTGCGTAGCGTGCAGAGGATTCAAGTCGCAGTCTGAAACATTTTTCACACCGCTTTCCGCCCTCGGGTTCATTTTCAAGACCTTTGACATACTCAAAGTAATCCTTGGGCAAATATTCGCCTTCAATTACCTTTACAGGATGTTCAAACGGCATAAGCGACACAAGACGCTTTTCTTCGCTCAGGCGGTAATTATACTCATCCGCAATCGAAATATTCGGATTGTAAAAATAGACCGTGATATCAAAATATTTTGAAAGATACTCAAGGCAGTATGACGAACACGGGGCGCAACACACATGCAAAAGCAGTTTTGGGACTTTTCCCTCCTCCGTTATTTTGTCAATCACCCTGTCGAGTTCTTTCTGATAGTTTATCTTGTTCATACTATTATATAAATTTGCAAATGTAATCAAAAAGTTCTTCGGCTGTGTCTGCAACAAAGGGCGCACCTGCGTTCATAAGCTCGTTTTTTCCCCTGAATCCCCATGAAACACCTGCCATTTTTACACCCGCATTGTTTGCCGTAAACACATCGACATCGCTGTCACCGACATAGAAACATTCTTCTGGAGTTACACTGCTCATATCGAGGAGTGCAAGCAGAGCATCAGGCTCGGGCTTTGTCTTGTACTGTGGTTTCTGCCCCCATGCCTGAGTAAACCTGTGATTTGGGAATGCTTTTTTTAGCATTTTATCAACAAATTCATCGGGTTTGTTTGAAAGCACACCTGTTTTTACACCCTTTTTTGCAAGCTTTTCAAGCATTTCGGCACAACCGTCATATGCGGCAGTGTGGTCGTTGCAATGCACGGCATAGTGTCTGTCGTAATCAGCCTTGACCTTTTCAAAAAGCTCGTGGTCGGTCCACGCATCTCCCATTGCCCTTCTGATGAGCATTTCTCTGCCGTTTCCGACATATGTTTTATAATTTTCAACCGGCTTTTCTTCAAGACCGTTAAGCTTCAGACCGTAGTTCACACTTATAGCAAGATCGGTAAGCGAATTCATAAGCGTGCCGTCAAGATCAAATACTACCATTTTTACCATAAATATCACCTTAGTTTAATCCTTTTTCCTGTTCAAAAAGTATTGCTCTGCATGGTGCCGCCTCAACTCCGCCGAGCTTTATCGGAAACGCACACAAATCATATTCGCCGTCAGCCACTCCCGAAAGATTGAGATTTTCGAGAACGGCAATATCCGCTCTGCCGAGTTCAAGATGTGTTTTAACTTCATCAAACGGAGGTGCGATTGACTCGGCATCCGTACCGACAAGCACCACCCTGCTTTGTGCAAGCACAATTGCGGCAGAATGTGAAAGGTATGTTTTGCCGTTCCCACGAAAGAGTATGCGTTTTCGGCAATACGGCAACAGCTTGTCCATATCTTCGCCTGTCAGCACACCCTTGACCGTTATTACGGTGCATTTTCCGTAGAAAGTGTTAAGCCTTAAATCGGTTATCCCCTTGCCGTCAGGGCAAAAGTGGAGAGGGGCGTCAATATGCGTGCCAGCATGAACGCACATAGAAATCTGCGAAAGATTGCACTCGTCATCTTCATCAATACTTCTCAGCGGAGTCACAACAGTTTCGGGATCACCCGGATATGTTTCGGTTGTAAGAGTATCTCTCGAAATATCATGAATATACATACATCCTTCGCCTCTTTTTGAACATTTTTAATTCACGCAGAGCATCAGCTCCTCAGAGTCTAAGTAAAATATAGCTCTGCTTAAATTCAGAACGAACCCATCGTATGAGTAAAGCGGAACATCTGCACTATGATTATACCACATATTACTGCACTTTGCACCTTTATCGGCAAAATTTCCTTGTTTTACGGCAAAAAATAACCCCACAGGAGAACCCTGTGGGGTAAATTGCAATTGTGAATTTAATCAACAGCGATTAATTATTCAACAGAAATCGGTGAACCGACATTGCCTGTTTCGTAACCGCCAACGATGTACTTCTGAACGATAGTAGCATCCTTGATTGAGATTCTGCCATCCTCGTTAGCATCACATGTCTTGAATGCGTTTGCATCATCAGCAGCAATACTCATAAGGTTGATAGCAATCTTCTGAATTGTTGTAGCATCTACAACTGTAATTGAGTAGTCACCGTCAGCATCGCCGAGAAGCGGAACACGGTTACCGTCAATCTTAATATTAGCCTTAGCACCTGAGCGTGACGGATAATCAAACTTAGTAAGATCAAGTGTGATTGTTACATCAACGAGTGAATCTTCCGGATAACCGGCAGAAACTGTGTTAAGGAGCATATTTTCACCATTGAATGTAAGGTCAAAATCTTCGCCTATAGTAGCTGCGCTCTGCTCAGGAAGACCCCAGTTAGCAGCCCAATCGTCGTTAACTGCAAACTTGAACTGGTATGCAGCATCTGCAGATTCAACACCTGTGTATGTAATCTGATAAACCTTGTCAGCAATCTGAGTCATGTGGTTAACTTCAGCGTCAACGCCCCATGCTACACCGTTAAGCCAGCTGTTTTCACCGTTACCAACAACTGTAATGCTGTTGATTTCAAGGTCTGTAACCATTTTAACACCGTCACCTGTTACAGCAATCTCGTTTGTAGCAGGATTGAAAGTTACAGTTACATCACAAGCACTTTCTACATCGAAAGTTACATTGTTATCTGTACCGTCAAGACCGATCCACTTCTGCTCGTCGCCTGTGTTTGCAACGACCTTGAGCTGATAGCTTTTGCCCACCGGAACAGCTGTAAATGTCTTTGTATAAACATCGCCGCTCTTTGTCATTACATTTTCGGGAGCGAGTGCAGGAGAACCCTGCCATTCATAACCTGTGAGTGACTCAACACCTGCTACAACATACTGTGTTGCGTCAGCAGGCTCTGTTGCAGGTTCTGTAGTGGGTTCTGTTGTGGGCTCAACAGTTGTGGGCTCAACAGTTGTAGGTTCAACAGTTGTAGGTTCTTCTGTTGCAGGAGCTGTTGTACCTGAAGGATCAACACCGAGAAGTGTAGCTACTGTTGTAAGCGGAGCACAGTCGGGATAAGCTGCAGGATCAGCAAGCTCTGTTGCATACATTTCAGCATAAGCGTTGTAAACATCCATTGGCTCAGCTCAACCTGTGCACAAATGTCAGCTACAGTTTCGGGAGTGTAGTTTTTAGGATTCTTAACAGCCCAGTTGAAAATAGCCTGTGCAACCATTTCTGCTCTTGAAAGGTAAATCGGGATCTGCCTCAGTTACATGACCGAGTGATGTGATTGCAGCCTTTGGACCGTAGTTATCGCTGTTATTCTTCCATGTTGCAGCAAAGTCACGCTTTGATGAGTCTTCGGTATTCTCAACTGTACGCCTGTGAGGTAATTGTGTCGCCTGAGACAAGGCTTGCCAAGTGTTACATTACAGGTCTGGTGACTTCTTGTGATTTAGTATCAATTGTTGAAGAAATTACAGCATAGTCAGCGTTGTCTTAAGACCGCCTGA
>ENA-OPZM01000098-OPZM01000098.1-human-gut-metagenome-genome-assembly--contig:-NODE-98-length-35753-cov-1.765228_pt1 | contig 35753 bp, 50 predicted proteins | sample MGYA00242478_ERZ504493 | MGnify/ENA primary metagenome ERZ504493 (study PRJEB26092, sample SAMD00036227) | human gut metagenome | host: Homo sapiens | study: EMG produced TPA metagenomics assembly of... | reverse complement strand
ATCCGCTCCGGCGTCGTCACATCCACCAGCATCGAATCATAGAAGATCAGACTGGCATTATACCCCACCTTGCGATCACAAAGACTACTAAAAATACGATCCATGACACAGGAACAGAGAGCGCCGCACAGCCAATTACGCCGATCATCATGAAAATACAAACAATGGCTTCTTATAATTCCTGGTATCTGCCACCGTTCCCATGGTCGGGCCCAAAATGGCTACGATCACTGTAGAAATAGACGCCGCATACCCCCAGTATGCCAGATAATCCACTTCAGAAATCCCTGCATTTCCCGCCAGTGCATTAAAATAGATAGGGATAATGGTGGAGACCAGCAGCGTAAATGCTGAATTTCCCACATCATACAAAATCCAGTATTTTTCCATTTTTGTCAATTTATCATTTCCCATAGATACTTCCTCTTCCTTCAGACTTTTTTCCAATCATACCTCTGTCCTGTAAATGCAGGATCATTTTCTTGTAAAATACGAGTTAATTTTCCAGATCCTTTCTCCCCAGCCGTACATCCTCCATATGGGCTGCAAGCTCCTCATCCAGATGGTCGAACAGGAAATTACGGCTGCTGCCATGCCGCTCCAGATACTCTTCCCGCAGCTGCTGTTCCATGATCTTTACATCCTCCCGGAACTCCCTTGCCGAGATAAGGTTCCCCCCTGCCCCAGAGTGACCACCTGCTCCACACCATCAGAGGTCACAACCGTAACATGGTATTTTCGCCCGATCTGATGGACCACCTTCTCGATATACTGGTCTGCCGTCTCTGCCTCTTTCGTATAGACCACATGGATATTGTGGTATTTCATGATCTCCAGGTGTTCTCCTTCCACCTGATAGGCATCATACACCAGTATCACCTGGCAGCCCCGGTATCCCTGATAGTTGCAGAGCACATCCATCAGCTTGTGCCTGGCCCCCTCGATATTGACCTTTGCCAGTTCTTTTAAGTCTTCCCAGGCAAAAATTACATTATAACCATCGACCAGCAGATATTCTGTCTCCGCCGGATCCTTCTTTTTCTTTTCTCCATCATCCAGCTCCGGACCTGCCGTTTCCAGCCATCCTGCCGTTTACGCTCCACTTTTCCGTAGGTACGGATAAAGATTTCTTCCAGCTCTTTTTCTTCCGCACCCCAGGCAGCGGTCTTTCGTCTCTCCATCGTCCGGCCTTCTTCCGGCCCCTTCGGTTCCCTCCCAAGACAGCTTGGCAGATGCATATGCTCCGGTACCTCCTGCATGGCACGTAGTATCCTGCGCCATGAGAGCAGAAGACAGAACCGGACGGATTTTCCTCATCCCGGTCCGGATCATAGGCTGCCGCCTTGATTACTTCTTCCTGGCTCTGACACTGATCATATCCCCAGAAGGTACAGGTCAGGTGCCCCATTCCTCTGGTGTAAGCCGCCACTTCCCGGGGATACTCCCGCATGGCCGCCACCGGAGCCCGCCCTTTTAAAACCGTCATCTCCTGCTCCTGTTCCGGCAGTCCACATTCACCGCCCATATTCTGGATATCGGTCAGGGCTCGTCCGGTCATTTCCGTTGGCACCTCCAGCAAAAATTCATAGTAAGCTCCAGCAGGATACTCTCCGCCTGCATCAGTCCCTGCCGGACTGCCCGGTAGGTCGCCTGTCTGAAGTCCCCGCCTTCCGTATGCTTCAGGTGGGCCTTGCCGGACATCAGCGTGATCTTCATGTCTGTAACCGCGGATCCGGTCAGTACGCCCCGGTGAACCTTCTCTCCCAGATGGGTCAGGATCAGCCGCTGCCAGTTCAGGTTCAGTTCATCCTCACTGCAGGCGCTTTCAAACACCAGACCACTGCCCCTCTCTCCCGGCTCCATCATCAGATGGACTTCCGCATAGTGACGCAGCGGCTCGAAATGCCCCACGCCCTCCACCGTATTCTGGATGGTCTCTTTATACACCACACGCCCGGCATCAAAGGTAACATTTACGCCAAATCGCTCCTGAATCAGTCTTTTCAGGATCTCAATCTGGACTTCTCCCATCAGTTGTACGTAGATTTCACCTAGCTCTTCTTCCCAGACTACCCGGAGCATGGGCTCTTCTTCCTCAAGCCTTCTTAGGTTCTGAAGCATCTGGTGAACATCACACCCGGACGGAAGCTGTACCTTATATTCCAGCACCGGCTCCAGAGCCGGATCTTCCGCATCTTCCTCCCCGCCCAGGCCTTCACCCGGCCAGGTATGAGTAAGCCCTGTAAGCGCACAGACCATTCCCGCCTGCGCCTCCTGGAGCATCTCATACTTTTCTCCGGAATACAGACGGATCTGATCTACTTTTTCTTCCCATGGCTCTTCCTTTTGATCCATGCCGTCCAAAAGATCCTTGACCTTCAGCTTTCCGCCGGTAACTTTGATGTGAGTCAGCCGGGTTCCCTGGCTATCTCTGGAAATTTTATATACCTTCGCCCGGAAATCCCCCGGGTACTCTTTTTCTTCCGTATAGGCCGCTATTCCATCCAGCAGCGCTTCCACTCCATTGATCTTAAGCGCTGAGCCGAAATAGCAGGGGAACACCTTCCGCTCCCGGATCATCCGCCGGATCTCTTCTGATCTGACCTCTCCTTCCTGCAGATAATGCTCCAGCACATTTTCATCGCAGACGGCCAGCTCCTCCAAAAACGTTTCCCGGTTCTGATCCCGGCCAAAGTCCACGAAGCCTTCTCCAAGCTGAGTCTTTAGTCCATTCATCAGCTTCTCCCGGTCCGTTCCGGCCTGATCCATCTTGTTGACAAATAAAAAAGCCGGGATATTGTAGCGTTCCAGCAGCTTCCAAAGCGTCTTGGTATGCCCCTGCACGCCATTCGCCCCGCTGATTACCAGAACCGCATAGTCCAGTACCTGCAGGACACGCTCCATCTCTGCTGAAAAGTCCACATGCCCCGGAGTATCCAGAAGCGTAATCTTACTGTCCTTCCACTCCATCTGTGCCTGCTTGGAAAGATGGTGATCCCACGCTTCTTTTCCAGCTCGTAGGTGTCCAGGAACGCATCCTGGTTGTCCACCCTGCCGGCCTTACGAATGGCTCCGCTTAAGTAGAGAAGCGCCTCGGAAAGGGTCGTTTTCCCGGCGTCCACATGAGCAGGATGCCAAGGGAAATCCTTTTTACCCGCTCTTTTACATTTGCAATTTCTTTATTTTCAGACGTATTTTCCATGAAAAATACCCCTTTCTGTTCGATAATACAATTTTTATCATATCACAGAAAGGGGGAGAAGTCGATGAAGGATTTCTGATTACCCTTTCTGCTCCACCACTACATCCGACCTCAAAATATCCGTCAACAGATTCTTACACTCCTTCTTCAGCTGCTCCAGCGGCGTCTTTTCCTGATGGCACTCGTTAATAAATCCCAGCAGTCCAAAACAAACAAAGCCGGCAATTTTTCTGGCGGAATACTTAAGCTTCAGGTTCCCTTTTTGAATGTGGCTCGTATGCTGCTCTACCGTATCCAATACAATATTATAGAAAGCAAATGCCAGGTAAGGATTTTTATCCGGATCCGTATGCCGGAAAAACTCAAACTGATCATAATATACAGCCAGAATACTGTCCAGCATATTCACATATCCCTGTACCAGTCCTCCCTGTGGGTTATTTTCCTTCTGTCTCCGATAATAGTCTTTTGTACCGATCTCCAGCATATCTTCGAAAATCTCATCTACCAATGCATATTTATCGCTGTAATGAGAATAGAAGGTAATACGGCTTGTATCTGCCCTTTTGCATAATTCTGTGATCGAAATCTGCGAAAAAGACAGCTCGGAAAGCATTTTGATTAACGTTGATTTCAAATTTTTCTTTGTTTTGCGAATACGCTTGTCTTCCATTTTTACATTTTTCCTTCTTTGTATAATTAACTTACACATTCCATTTATTGTTTCTTGTTATTCATGTATACGTTTGCTATAATTTTAACACCTGTTAAAATAACAATCAACATGTAAGAAAAATTGCGATATTTTGCACAGAAGGGGAAATTGAAATGTCAAAAATTGCGATTATGACCGACAGCAACAGCGGGATTATGCCTGCCGCCGGAAAAGAGGCTGGAATCCATGTAATCCCTATGCCGATCCTGATAGACGAGCAAACTTATTATGAGGGTCAGGATATTACTCCGGAAGAATTTTATGAAAGACTTTCTCAGGGAGTTTCGGCAACCACTTCCCAGCCGTCTCCTGGTATTATCATTGAAGCATGGAAAACTCTCCTGAAATCCTACAATGAAGTCCTGTACATTCCGATGTCCAGCGGCCTTAGCAATACCTGCCAGACGGCTGTCATGCTTTCACAGGAGGATGAATTTGCCGGAAAAGTTCATGTAGTAGACAACCACCGGATCTCTGTCCCGCAGGCACAGTCCGTCTATGATGCAAAGGTTCTTGCTGAAACCATCGAGAACGGTAGAGAAATCAAAGAAATTCTCGAAAAAGAAAGCCTGGATGCCAGCATCTATATTGCGGTAGATACCCTGGAATATTTAAAGAAAGGCGGACGTATCACTCCTGCCGCCGCTGCTGTAGGTACCGTCCTGAACTTAAAGCCGGTCCTCACCATCCAGGGAGACAAGCTGGATGCCTGTACCAAAACCCGTGGAATGAAGGCCGCCTTCAAAGCCATGTGCAAGGCTGTTGAAAAAGACATCCAGACCCGTTTTGCGGATCTTCACAGCCAGGGGCTGCTGAAAACGGGTATCGCTACTACCTTTACAGATCCGGAAAAGCTTTCCTACTTCCAGGAAGAAATGCGAAATCATTTCCCGGATATGAAGCTTCTTTCCGCTCCACTGACTATGAGCATCGGGTGCCACACCGGCCCTGGAGCCCTTGGAATCGGAGTATTCCGGGCGCATGTGTAAATAAAGTACAGTTAACGCCCCTGTTCTTCCGGCATGGAAGTGCAGGGCGCTTTAACTTTCTATCCAATTTTACACAAAAAAAAGACTGCCTCTGAATATTATTCAGGACAGTCTCTTCTATACGTGGGCGAGAGGATTCGAACCCCCGACCTTTTGGTCCGTAGCCACGCTCTATCCAGCTGAGCTACGCCCACAAAGCTGTGACTCATTCACAGCAAAATAAATTATATTCCAATTTTCTCTATTTGTCAACAACTTTTTTAATCATCTCCGTCATCATCATAACCACTGTCTCCAGCGTCATCTCCGTCGCTATAACCCGAATCGCCGCTGTACCCATTATCCCCATAGCTGTCATCTCCATAGCCGCTGTCGCCATCATCGACTTCTCCGGACGGCTGTACACTTTGCTGTGTTTCCTGAGCCGGCCCTGGGATTGTAATAGATTCCGTTTCTTCTTGTATCATCTTTTCCGAGGCCGTAGAAATTACGATACGGATATCATACTCTGCCAGGTGTCCTTCCAGTTCCTCCTGTATTTCCCGTTCGGAAACCTGCACCCACTCAGCACTCTGTGCATCAGCTGTAATAACAATCTCTCCTCCGTCTGCCAGATACTCCATATCAATTGCCCGGTCCGTCAGTTCATCCGCTACTTCATACCGGTCTTTTCCTTTATATTCATACCCTTCTATCAGGTTTTTTCCATCGGCATTTGTCCCGTTCAGCTCTACAACCCGGCCAGATCTGCTGACTTCCATCTCCACCCCGGGATTAATCTCCATCTGTATTTTACCATAGGGAACAAACACATACCTGTACTGTTCCACCCCAAAGATGGCCAGACAAATGCAGGCTGCCAGACTGACTGCCATCCGGATCCTACGCCTTCTTTTTGCTCTTGCATCCTGCGGGTACCGGAGCAGTACCGCCGACTCCAGCCGGTCACCTCTTTCATATCCACAATTAGCCGCCCTCACAAACCTTCCTTCATTATCTAAGAGAATCGCGTAGGCAGGATGTGTTTCCATAACTAAATAGGTTGTCTTCTTTTCCATTATTCTTCACCATTCTTTCTGCCCTGTTTCGATTTCCCACGGCGGTTTCCTTCTCTTTTGTCTGCCCCCTCAGAGGATGACATCTGATATAAATGACCTCTGATGATCTCATATCCGTTCGTAAAGGCCAGCAGCACCGCCACCAGATACTTCCGATGTCTTTCTAACGTCTTTTTTCTCCACTCCGGATGCCGCTGCCAGCGCTGTCATCGGAAGCTTTTTGCTGTTTATCCATTTCCTGCAAAAGCTCCGGTTCCAATCTGGCAGCTGCCAGCACTTTCTGACAGGCGGCAAAGGTTCTGGACTGACGCGGACAGTTGTCTGCCACATCAGAAAAAGAAAGGCCAAACTCCAACAGCTTTTTTCAAACTCATCAATCTCTTCCCTGGCTGCATTTCTGTCGTGCAGATCCTGGATATGGTTTTTTGAATCTTCCAGCCGGTCGATCTTCAATGTTTCCGCATCGTCTTCCACCGGTTCATGCAGAGAGGACAGATTCGCATGTCTTTTCTCTTTCCGGTAATGGTCTATCAGACGGTTCCTGATTCCTCTTGCTGCATAGGATAAAAATACCCCTCTTCCTTTTTCGTATCCAAGATAGATTCATAAAAAGCCAGCATCGCTATACTGAACTCCTCATCTCTGCCTTCTTCCGGCGGACGATGAAGAAATTTTGCCGTCTCCGACCGTATAAAGCCCATATACTGCCGTATCAGGCTGTCCGCTGCATCAGGATCAGATTTGGCTGCATATACCTTGTCTATGATCTCATGCCCTTCCCTCATTCGTTTGCCCTCCTCATTATATAGAATACGAAAAGCATGTTCTTCTTTTCGGGGTTAAAATGCACAATTATTTGTAAATATATCGTTTTCTTGTTAAATCTGCATTATGTCTTTGTAAAAACGGCGTAAATTATCTCATCCTAGCTATTCGTGAAAAAATATCTTAATTTTTTTTTGCTCAGACCCCGTTTTTTTCATCCCTGCCTCCGTATTCTCCACCATAACCAAACAAAAAAAAATTCTAAAGGAGCGAATGATTATGAAGAAAAAAAGTATAACCCTGACCTTAGCAGCCTTATTATCAATCAGCCTCATCGGCGGTATCCTCACAGGATGCAGCACAAAGCAGGCCTCTGCCAGCACCGGCACATCCACTGAAAACTCACAGCAGGCAGACGGCGGAGTTCTTACTTTAAAGGTTAATCCAGAGATTGACATTTCCTATGACGACGAAGGACTTGTCACAAAGGTGGAAGGTAAAAATGATGATGGAAATACGATTGTTGCAGAATATGCGGATTATAGCGGAAAGGATTGCCGTCAGGTAGTCAGCGACCTGGTAGCCAAGATCAATGAGGCCGGATATTTCGTTGAAGAGACCGATGGCTCGGCAAGGGAAATCACGCTGGAGATAGAAGCAGGTTCTGTACTGCCGGAAGAAAACTTTCTTAAAAACATCGTAGCCGGTATACAGGAGTACACCTCCGCACAAAATTTGACCTCCCCGGTAAATGTTAATGGCGAGAGCAACTACGGATGGTCAGACTACGGCGATACGGACTACGGCCCGGACAATGACGGCGTCACCGATTACAATGACACCGACTACGGCCCGAATAACGACGGCGTCACCGATTACAATGACACTGACTACGGCCCGAATAACGACGGCGTCACCGACTACAACGACACAGACTATGGAACCAATAATGATGGCGTTACCGATTATTCTGCACCGGCAGCTTCCCAAACACCGGTAGCTCCCCAGACATCAGCGCCGGCAGCTCCCTCCGGAGGGGACTCTGGCTATGATTCCGACTCAGACTCAGGATACGACGGGGACTCCGGCTATGACGATTAACAGCCTCCCCTTAGATTCCGACATGAATATAAACATCTGATCTCCCTTCTGAAGACGCAGTCCTCTCCGGCAGGCTCGGCAGGCTTTTCCCCAAGGACAGCCATGCCGGGCCCTCCGGCACTTACCGGGTATGCAGCCTGTATTTTGATACTCCCGATGACCGCGCGCTGCGCCAAAAAACTTAACGGCACAGACAACCGGGAAAAGTTCCGGATCAGATATTATGGAGATTCTGCAGATTTTTTCCGGCTGGAGAAGAAAATAAAGAAAAACACCTTATGTGCCAAACGATCTGCGAGCCTCACCGAAGAAGAGGTGCAGATGATCCTCGAGGGGAGGCATGATTTTCTTCTGGAAAGCCCGAATGGACTGCTTGTTGAGTTTTACAGCAAGCTGAAGGGCCAGCTGCTGACTCCTCGTACAGTGGTCAGCTACGAAAGAGAAGCCTTTGTATATCCTCCGGGAAATGTACGGGTCACACTGGACCGCCATATCCACAGAGGTCTGTCCCCGGAAAGATTCCTCTTTCCCCAAAGCCGGGAAATACCCGTCGATCCCGGACATACCATATTGGAGGTCAAATACGATGCTTTCCTTCCGGATATCGTCCGAATGGCAGTACAGGTTCCGGGGCGTGCCGCCGGCGCCTACTCAAAATACGCAGCGTGCCGCCGCTGTGATTAACGAATTATAAAGAAATGCCGCCCGGCAGGCGGCGGAACGGAGTACACTATGACATTTCAGGATATCTTCAGATCCAGTTTTCTGGAAAACGTAAGCGCCATTTCTGTTTTGGATATGGCACTTTCCATACTGCTGGCTTTTGCCCTGGGGCTTTTTATCTTTTATATCTATAAAAAAACTTATTGCGGGATCATGTATTCTGCCGGGTTTGGAGTCACTCTGATCGCTCTTACCCTGATCACAACTCTCCTGATCCTGGCTGTTACAAGCAACATTATCCTGTCGCTTGGTATGGTCGGAGCCCTGTCCATCGTACGATTCCGCACAGCTATTAAGGAGCCTATGGATATTGCCTTTCTCTTCTGGAGTATCGCAGCCGGTATAGTCCTTGCGGCCGGATTTCTTCCTCTTGCAGTATTCGGCAGCATGTTTATCGGTCTGGTTCTTCTGCTTTTTCCAGCAGGAAGGACACAGACACTCCCTATATTCTTGTGGTACACTGTGCCAGCGATGAAGCAGAAGGACAAGCACTCTCAATGATCAAGGAACAAACGAAAGCCTGCGTTCTCAAAAGCAAGAGCGTATCTTCTGGCTGTATTGAACTGAACTATGAAATCCGCCTGACTGAAGCGCCGCCTCTTTTGTCAACGACCTTGCCCGTATGGAAGGCGTCAGCCATGCGGTACTTGTTTCCTATAATGGCGATTATATGGGGTAAATACTATGATCCGTCACAGATATATCCATAAAATCTGCATATCTGCCATGATCGCAGCTGTCATACTGACGGCCCTGTTTATGCAGGGTGAATCACTTGGCATACAGCCTGTAAGCTCCTCTCCCGAATATGAGAGCCGCCTTTTTGACGACAGCAGGTACATACCATTGACCTGCAGATTGATGACTGGAATACATTTCTTGAGGCTGCTCCCTCGGAGACTTACTTTCAATGTGATGTTGTCATAGACGGAGAACGGTTTCCTGATACAGGTCTCCGTGCAAAGGGAAATAATTCCCGGCGTCTGGTAGAGGAATACGGGCTGGAAAGATACAGCCTGAAGCTGGAGTTTGACCATTTTCAGAAGGGCAATTCCTATTATGGGCTGGACAAATTTTCTCTGGACGCCTCCTTTCAGGACAACAGTTACCTGAAAAATTATATCGCATACGATATGATGGAGTACATGGAGGTGCCGTCCCCTCTATGCAGTTACGCATGGGTCACGGTAAACGGAAAACCACATGGCCTGTTTCTTGCTGTCGAAGAACCGGAAGAAGCCTTTGCAAAGCGGAATTTCGGTCCCGGATATGGACAGCTCTACAAACCCGACTATAAATCATTGAATAATGAAAATGCCGATGTGGCTCTCCAATACATTTCGGAAGACCCGGCTGATTATGATAATATCTTCCGCAATGCCAAATTCCAGCCCGACGACAATGACAAGTCCCGGCTTATACAGGCGCTGAAAATCCTTGACACCGGGGAAGATCTGGAAACTGCCATCTGCACAGATGAGGTACTCCGCTACTTCACCGTCCAGGTCTTTTGTGTGAATCTGGACAGCTATCTGGGGCGTACCGGACACAATTACTTCCTTTACGAAGAAAACGGGCTTCTGCAGATCCTTCCCTGGGATTACAATCTGGCCTTTGCCACTTACTCACTGGGCATGCCCGAACCAATCAATGACGCCGGGCTATATATCAACTATCCCATTGATACCCCGTCCTCCCTGGATGTCATGGTTAATCGGCCTCTCTACCACAACCTGATGCAAAATGAACAATATTTTAATCAGTATCATGCTTACTTTGATAAGCTGATCCGTGAATATTTCGAAAGCGGGATGTTCGAGGAAAAAACCGCCCGGATCATAAAAATGATTGCCCCTTACGTCAAAAAAGACCCCTCTGCCTTCTGCTCTTATGAAGACTTCCTGAAAGGCGCAGAAACCTTCCGTGATTTCTGCTTGCTGCGTGCCCAGAGCATCCGCGGGCAGCTGGACGGCACACTCCCGTCCACACATCTGGAGCAGGAAAGCTTTAGCGGCGAATATATCGATCCACAGAACATATGGCTTCCCGATATGGGAGAAATAGCGGATCTGGCAGATTAAATCAAAAATCTTTTCAAGAAGTACAGATTTTCTTAAGAAATTTTAGAAACTCTTCCAGATTCTGACATACTTCCGCCACAATTCTCCGCTATAATAAAATCATCAATACAGAAGACGGTATCGTACTTAACCATTAAAACTTTTGTATGATTACCGGACTTCGCCTAACAATAACTAACATTTATATAGATCTATTTTTTCATCCCTCTTCCAGCCGGTGCTGTATGATGCACCGGCTTTTTTTCGCAATTGGTACTTCCCTTTTCCTTCAGGTCTGTGCTATAATGAAATGCGTGGCTTGGAGACGTATCGAAGTGGTCATAACGAGCTTGACTCGAAATCAAGTTGTCGGGTAACCGGCACGTGGGTTCGAATCCCACCGTCTCCGCTCATATAAAACTCCCGGGGCTTTAACTGTCCCGGGAGTTTTTCATATGTCTGCTATTCCTCTCTCTCATAAAGAAATCTCACATGTTCATATACCTCCGCAAAATCAATCACAAGCTCTCCGTTCCATATTCCCACCGGAACCTTTGCATCGAAGCCATAGATCACCGGATATTCCTCATGTTCAAAATCATAGACGATGACCTTCTTTTTCATGGGATCTATCATCCAATATTCCCGCACCCCTGCATTCAGATACTTATTGAGCTTGATCACAGAGTCTTTCTTTTTTGTGGACTTCGACAGGACCTCAATGATAAATCCGGGCCCGTAAATACATCGGTTGATGATCTTGTCCCTGTCGCAGACAATGACCACGTCCGGCTCCACCATGGTCTTGTCATCGCAGTCCAGCTGTACATCAATAGGTGCGATCATTGGCAGGCATGTTCCTTTTTTATCCAGTACATGCTGCAGCATTTTGCTATGTATAAATCCTCCGATAATCTGGTGTGCAGAGGTCGGCGATGACATGTCATAGATCACCCCATCGATCAGTTCCACACGAATATCATCCGGAATCTTATAATAATCCTCCAGGGTATATTCCCCCTGCTTCTTGACAAAATAGGGAGCCGCTGATTCCCGCATGGTGGATGGCTGTTCCCCCAGCACCCGCTCCAGCGCCATAATGGTCTCATACCTTGGCGTCAGCGTAATACCTCCCAGGACCTTCTGCACGGTTCCAAGGGGCAGCCCCGACAGATCCGCGATCTGTGCATAGGTATATCCCAGTTCTCTTTTTCTCTCCTGCATCTCTTGAATCGTCATATCCCCATCCCCTTTCTATCCATATTATATCCTAATTTTATCCATTTTTCAACCTTATTATTTGATCATAACGCAAAAAAATATCCAGGATTTATCCGTTTCATGTATACGCATGAAAAACACATAAATCCTGGATATTTCAGCAACGTTCCTAAATCAGAGTCTCTTTCAGTTCCTCTAATGTGCGGAAGACAATGTCTGCCCCGGCTTTCCGGAACTTCTCCTCTGTCTCTTTACATTTCGCCTCTTTTTCTTCCGGCGAAAGCGCTTCGAATTCCTCTTCTGTCAGCCCCATCTCAGAGCTTCCCACGATAACGCCTGCAGACCACACGCCTGCATGCTTTCCTTCTTTGATATCGGACGCGGTATCGCCTACTTCAGCACCTTTCTAACATCATCAATTCCAAGAGTCTCCATATTCCGGAATATCATATAAGGATAAGGACGTCCTTTCTGTCCGGTGGAGTCCGGACTGAACCAGCATTCCGGTTCGTAGCCCTTTTCTCTGGCGATCGGAATGATAATCTCCATCATCTTATCCGTATATCCGGTGGTAGAACCAATGCGGATTCCCTTTTCCTTCAGTGCTTTTACCGTCTCTACTACGCCCGGCTTCGGATCCGCATACAGGTGAAGGATGCTTAAAAGCTTCTCTTCAAAGATGGAGAACAGCTGCTGTGCTTCTTCCTCTCCCGGCTCTTTCCCATATTTTTCCACCCAGCACTGATGGATGCGGGGCATCTTCAGCATGGTACGGATATGATCGATTTTCAGCATACCCATAGGTCCCTGACTTCTTCCATGGTAGGCTCCACGCCATACTGTTTAAACACTTCTACGAATGCCTGCACCGGTGCAAAACATCCGAAATCAACTGTGGTGCCTGCCCAGTCAAATACGACTGCTTCAATCTGCTTAAGCGACGGATGATTCATGATTATACGCCTCCAAAAATTCTTTAATAATACTGCACACCTTCTCAATATCTTCCTCATAGATCTCACCGATATTTCCGATCCGGAAGGTCTCTCCCTCTGTCAGCTTGCCCGGTAGATGGCATAGCCTCTCTCTTTGATGTACTCATACATCTGTGAGAATGTAAAGTGGCAGTTTTCCGGATAGAAGAAGGTGGGTCTCTCCTCGTTTTTGTTAAATCTTTGTAAAAGCAGCTCCTTTTACTGCTCCATCCAGGCGTAGACCCCGGCTGATATCTCCTGGATCAGCGCCGCGGCCGCCTCTGTATCCGTAAGTCCTTCTGACATTACACACAGGATATAGTCGCCCGACTCTCCGAACACGATAGCCGCATCATGCTGACAGGTGTCCGTCTCCCCGGTCTTATTTGCCACGGTTACATGTTCCGGTACTCCGGGCCCGGAATTTTATAATCCCGTTCCTGCCCCAGCAGCAGCATGAGCATATCCTGGGATGCTGTCTCCGACACAGCCTCGCCCCGATAAATAGCTTCCAGAAGCTGCCCGCAGTCTCTGGCGGATGTATGGTTCTTCTCCTCTGAAATTCTTTCTTCCTCTGTCGGCGAAGGTTCCAGCGTATGATAGATACCGGTATCCTCATATCCTTCCTCCTCCAGCCAGTCATTGAGATCCACACAGCCTTCTGAAAAAGATCGTCCTTCATTCTGAATGCGTACCAGCTCATTAAAGGCTTCATTATCCGACACCTGGATCATATCTGTCAGCACATCCACAATCTTCTCCTGACTCTGTGCCAGATCTCCGGTATACCGCATATCATTTTCCAGGACCGTGTCATAATCTTCATAAGTTTTCTCCATGACGAACAGCTTGATCAGACTGGCCGCATACATCTCCTGATGATTCATGGAGAGCTCCTCGTCTGTTTCCAGGTCCTTGATATAAATACTCCAGGAGCCTTCCTGTCCATAGAGCAGTTGCTCCAGCATGATCTTCAAAGGATAGAGTTCTTCCGTCATCCCTGAATCCCCAGGATATTCTATCACCTTCTGAACTTCTGCCCTCGTCTTTGAATTTTCTTCTGTTAACGCCTGTGCAAGGCATAAAAAAAAGAGCAGCAGTATGAAAGCTGCAGAAACCAAACGTTTCTGCAGCGATATCAGACTGTCTCCATTGTATCTGTCAGCAGACTTTGACATGGCTTTCCTCCTGTAAAATCACTGCTGACTATTATACTATTTTTTCTATTTTCAAACAAGTCCCGCTTACTTATGCATCCTTTGCAGCTTATATTCTGCTCTCTGCGTATATTCCCGGGCCTCCTTCTGCCACTGTGAATATTCCGGATCCTCCCGCCGGTCCGGCAGATCCAAACGTCTCCTTCCAGATTCTGCCCAGGTACTCTGTCACCTTATCCGCTCCTGCGAGGTTCAGATGATCCCCCCCGGTCCATCGTATCCATCTCCCAGTCAATCCCTATCTTTTTTGCCTTCAGGTTCAGATCTTCATAGGGAACCCCAATTTCTCGGGCATACTCCTTCAATGCATTATGCCGTTGATAATTATAATTTACCGGAGACGGGGCACTGTATAAGAAAAATGATACCTCCTTTTCCTTGCACAGTTCCAGGATTTCGTCCATATAATGCTTCACCATTTCTGAGATCCTGTCTTTTTCCTTGGTTTCCTTCATATATTCTCCGCCCTTATAGGACTCCACCGTCTCCCGAAGCATAAATCCTTTAAAGCTCTCTTCGGCATATTCTTTTCCAAACAATACCGGCTTCCAGAAATCATGGTACCGGAAGATCGGAAAATAGTAGTTTGCTTTCTGGATCAGGCCTTCCTGTATTCCCTTCACTCCCTTCTGCTCCCGAAACAATACATTGGTCTCCAATACTACGATCTTTGGCGACTGGTTCTGAAGTGCGGTCCGCAGCATATAGTAAGTCTCCTGGATGTTCTGACCTGCCTGTCCTCCGATGTATGCCGCTGTTCCGTACTGGTTCCACAGTTTTACGGTAGAGACAGAAGTATAGCTCTCACTGTCTCCAAGCACCAGAACATCAACCGAATCCTCCTTCTCATTCTGGATTCCGGCAATACTTTTGTTCCTGCTCTGGATCAGGTCGCTCCCGGATTTTACAAGCACATTCACGATCTGAGATAAACCATAAAGCATCAATATCAGTATAACAAAAAACAACACACATCTTCTAAAAGCCCGCATATATCAAATCCACCTGCTGATAGCCCACGCCATAAGCGCCAAAGATAAGCACCGCCAGGATCAGGCCGTAATAAATAGCCCATCTGACCGGAAGCTTTAAGTTCCGAAGCATGTGTCCATCCAGCAGATTCCTTTCTCTTAAAATTCCCACCAGTCCTACGACGGCACAGCCGTACAGAATCACTACATAGTCCGCCGTGTCAAGCCCCAGGGTCATAAGATTGCCCGACGGCCTGCCAAACATACTCTGGAACATCTGTATGCCCGCCCGCAGACCATTTGCACGGAAAAACATCTCGCCGATGATAATGATGATCCATGTTTTTCCAATCTGCAGGGCTCTGAACCAACTGGCATCTTCGTTAATGTGGAGTGTCTTTATGATCTTATTTCTTACTGGCTCTGCCATAATACCGGCCATCAGACCGCAAAATAATACATGCCAAAGAAGATATAACTCCACCTTGCGCCATGCCATAATCCATTTCCCAGCCATACCGGAAATAACGCCATCGCAGAGGCACCTGCTTTTGTAATATATTTCCCGAATTTTTCCTGCCGTACCGGTTCCATTTTTTAACGGGTCCGGATACAGATACCGGGAAAAACACATACGCCTTGAACCATTCTCCAAGCGTAATGTGCCACCGCCGCCAGAACTCGGCGGCATTTCTGGAGGCAAAGGGCTGACGGAAGTTTTCCGGCAGGCGCACTCCAAACATTCTGGCGCTTCCGATCACAATATCAATACATCCTGAAAATTCCATATACAGCTGTGCTGTATATGCTGTTGCCGCTATGAACACGATCACGCCTCCGAAATTTTCGTGGTTATCAAACACAGCCTGCACCAATGTATACAAACGGTCTGCAATGACAATCTTCTTAAATAGTCCCCAGAGGATTCTTACAGCGCCAGATGACAGATTCTCAAGCCTCAGAGGATCGCATCTAAAGATTGCCTCTGCTGTCTGTCCATAAGTGCTGATCGGTCCTTCCATGATCTGTGGAAAAAAGCCGAGAAATAATGCAAGTTTCATCAGATTCTTCTCTGCCGGAATTTTTTTCCAGTATACGTCAGCTATATAGCTTATTGCCTGCAGCGTATAAAATGATATTCCTATCGGGAGCAGCAGGTGACGTGCCGGGATTATCATTCCACTTCCTGCTGCCTCCAGCATACGGCTTATATTCTCTGCAAAAAAGTTATAGTATTTCAGATATCCCAGGACTCCCAGAAGCAGCAGGACTCCGCCAGCCAGCACCAGACGTTTCTTCTTTCTGCTTTCCTGAAGTTCCAGACAGATCCCGATATAATGAGTAAATATCGTGGTTCCGATCAAATAGAGCACAAGCTTCCCGCTGATAGACCAGAAAAAAAAGATATCCGGCCCCTAAGAGTACTCCCCGCCGGAATTTCCTTGGCGCGATCTGATAGATCAAAAGGAGGATCGGCAGAAACAGAAACAGGTATGTGGGTTTATGGTATGCCATCTTACAGTTTCTCCTGCAGCCTGGTTATCATATCCCAGATTGCATCTACGCTGTTAAAATTCTCCGGGATCATCTCTGCTGCTTCGATTTCTACCCCGTATGCATCTTCCAGGTCACTGATCAGCGTGATCACACAGAAAGAATCCAGGATACGTTCATCCACAAGCCCTTTTTGTTCCTTCCAGTCTATGCTGTCATCAATGTCATTTAAAATATCTAACAATGTATCTTTTGTGTTCATTATAATCTCCTCTCCATATTCCATATATAAGTCGGCTGACTATCTCTTGCCAGCGTATACCCTTCTTTTTTGCTGTAGAAAATGATCCTTGGAAGCGCATGGCTCAAAAACAGCCCCATTCCTTCTGTCATAGCATAGGCGCCGGTTTTTTCAAAAGCCAGGATACTTCCTTCTTTCAAATTCCTGAGTTTTATCTTTTGTACCAGAATATCATTGACTGTACACAATGCCCCGCAGACGCACCACTCTTTTGCAGGATCTTCTCCATCTTCCGCCTGCCGGTGCCCGTTTATTTCGCCCAGCACCTGCAGGCTCGGAGGATACATGCCCCGGATCTGGCCGTCGTAATGGATCTGATGAATCCCGCCGTCCACGATACAGTAGTTTCTTCCTCCGTTTTGTTTCGTATCTTTCACGGTAGTCAGGTAGGTTCCGCAGGAGGCCGCCATGGCTCTTCCCATTTCCAGGGTCACCTTTCCCTTCCAGCGAAGCTCTCCGATAGCCCGGGACAATTCCCGGATCTCTTCCCGGATACAATCTTTTTGCCCGTCAAAGTAGGCAACGGCAAGACCGGGGCCAAACTCCAGTTCCTCTAGCTGTATCCCATACTCTTTTTCCACTCTCTTTAACAGATCATCCAGCTTTCTCAGTTCTCCCACCGTTTTTGCAATCTGCTTCTGCGTCCCGGAAAAATAATGGATTCCCTGGATCTTCAGGTAAGGATGATTCTGAATCTTCTGCAGGAGATGTATAAGCGTATCCTCATCCATGCCAAACTGATTCCCACTGCTAAGCCTCAGTAAAATCCGGATCTTTTTTCCCCTCTGTCTGCTCCAGGATTCCAGGTAATCGGCCTGCCGCATGGATTCTACCGTATAAAGACTGTCTTCTCCACAGTATCCCAGGATCTCAGCCAGGTCCTCCGGGCTTTTCATCACCCCGGAGATCAGCATCTTCTTCGGCTCGATCCGTTTCTCGCGGCAAATCTGAAATTCTCCCATGGAACATATCTCGATCCGGTCCGCTTCTTTCTCCGCCCGGTCTGCCAGAAAGGGATTGGCTTTCATCGCATAGCAAAGCCCCACGTCTTTTCCAAAAGAGTCTCTGAGATTTCTGATCGTCTGCCTGAAACAATCTGTATCGAAGATATAGGCCGGCGTCCGGTACATTGCCGCGCAGGATTCTAATAATTCTTTTTTCATGCCCGTTCCTCCCTGATCCAGTTCCGGAAATACTCCCGGTTCAGCTTACCGTTTTTATTCAGCGGAATCTCTCTTACCCGGACGATCCGTCCCGGAGACATGTAGACCGGCAGTTCTGTCTTAACACCGCGCCGGATATCTGCCGGTTCTACATTTCCCACGTAGAATGCCACGATCCGGCTCTTTTTTTCATCTAAAACACAGCAGCTCCTTACAAGTCCCCGTATTTTTTCCAGTCTCCTCTCTATTTCTTCCAATTCTATACGGTGTCCCATATGCTTGATCTGGAAGTCCTTTCTGCCTCCAAAATACAGTTCTCCTTCTTCCCCGTAACAGCCCAGATCTCCGGTCCTGTAACAGCGCTTTTTTTCACCGTTCTTTGCCGTATAAATAAAAAATCGTTTATCCGTCTCTTCCTGATTATGATAATAGCCCTCTGACAATGATTCTCCCGCAACGCAGATTTCTCCCATTGCTTTCGTTTCCCTGATTTCTTTCCCCTTCTCATCCAGCAGAAACACCTCTCTGCCCGGGAACGGATGCCCGATCGGCAGTTTCCCTTCCAGCTGTCTCTGCCCCGGTATCCGGTAATAAGTACAGTTACAGGTAATCTCCGAGGGGCCGTACAGGTTGACAAATTCCGTGTCCGGCAGTGCCTCCATCCATCGTTTCAGCTGTCCTTCAGGCATAACCTCTCCACTAAACAGGATTTTTCTCACGGTCTCCGGTTTCTTGTAATCCAGTCCTTTCAGCGAAGACAAAAGACAGAGTGCGGATACCGCCCAGGTCATGATTGTAATCTTTTTCTCGCAGAGGTGATCCAGCAGTACTGACGGAGTCATAAACATTCTTCTTGGGATCAGCACCAGTCTGGCTCCGGTCATCATACTGGAATAAATATCCTTTACAGATACATCAAAATCAAAAGGCGCCTGATTCGCAATCCGATCCTGATCCATGATCTCAAACATTCTGGTAAAATGTGTAATAAACCGAATCACTGCCTGATGGCTTACGGTAATTCCTTTTGGCTTTCCCGTAGACCCTGAGGTAAAAATTCCATACAAAAGATCACTTCCACAGCTGTTCTCCCTTATACGCCTAAGCTTCTCCTCCTGGATCTTTTCCTGGAACAAATCCTTCAAAAGCTCACAGCCGCCTCCGTATCCTGCTTCGTTAAGCAGCGGAAGATTTCCTTCCTCCGTTACCACCAGCGACGGTTCCAATACCTGAAGGATGTCCCGGATCCGGCAGCCGGCTGGGACGGATCTATGATCACATAAAAGCATCCTGCATATACCGCCCCATACATTGCCGCAAGGACAGGTCCGCTTTTTTCCATTAAAAACACGATTGGCTTTCCCTCTTTCACAGTCCTGGAAAACGCAGTTCCAAATCTCATGGAAAGCTCCTTTAGCTCTTTCCAGGTCAGAATAATCTGCCCGTCATCTACAGCCACCTGATCTGGATATCTGTCCACCGTCCTCTCTAAAAATTCCAATATATTTTTCTCTTTCATTCTACACCTGCACTTTCTTTTCAATCCCCACGGGATCTTTGATCTTACAGGCACTATTCTGAAAGCAAAATCTTACACAGATATAAATGATAGCTTAATTCTTCTTAACTGTCCCCGTAATAGTACTGCCACTCCTCTTCCGTAAGCCTTGGTTCATACCAGGAAAATGCCAGTGCTTCATCAAAAGAGGTCACATGATTGGACACATACTGAAAGCTTCCGTCCGCCAGCAGGCGCACCACTAATTCACTGGAAACAACCCGGTCATTCATCTTCCTTTCCCAGACTGCTTCCACATAAAGCTTCAGCGTTCCATCCTCCTGTTCTTCATAGCCCGTCACCTCCGGATAAGGCCCATAAGGCAGCGTTCCGTCATTCATGCCCCTGGGACGGTATCGGTATGTCTGCTGCTGCGGATCGTACACCATATTTACCCGGATCTGCTCACTGCTGATCCGAAAATAATCCTTAAGCACATCCTCTATCTCTTCCGCCGGCACTTGATATTCCACGCCTTCTCCCCGTTCGTAGGGCACACTTTCCCCATATTTTTCGTAGTACAGGTCCTCATACAGATCATAGAAGTCCACTCCTGTATAATCCTGCTCACTCCAGTCTGTGATCAGCAGGTTATTTCCCTCGTATCCCACAGGGCAGACATATTTTCGGTTCAACTCGCGGCAAGTCTCATCAAGCGGCTTTACCCGAAAACCAATCTGGCCCGGTGCACTATCATAGCCGGAAGGCTGATATTCTTCCAGGAAAAAATAGCCCTTGTCCGTGTACTTCCAGGAATGAGCGGTAAACGCATGGTGATAATAAACTTTCGGTTCCTGGTTCTTCCAGCCCAGTGTGCTTAAGTGCACCTGGATCTTTCCATCCTCCGCTGTCAGATCATAACGCACAAAACCACCCTCTTCGATGAGGGATAACAGCACCACTTCTGCCTGTTTCCCGGCCTGTGCATCCAGACAAAAGGCCTCCATCTTGTCACTATTTACCATATCCAGCTGGTCCTCCCGGTCTACAGCCGCATATCCCTCCTTTTCCAGGCAACTCAGGATCTGCTGTTTTGTTTCCAATGTATCCAGAGTTCCTTCTTCTGCTGCTGCTTCGTAGATCTCCCGGTATCCTTCCGCCAGTTTTTCGGACTCTTTTTCGATTTCTGTCTCCTGTGTCCTTTCTTCTGCCATTTCTTCTCCCTTTTGCCCCTTCTGGTGCATCCGGCGAAAATAAGGAGAAGACACAGAAAAAGGAGCAGCATCTTCTTTCGATTACCTTCCAAGATATTCATCTAATATCACCTTATCCTTTGCAACTACATAGCCGCTTCCGCCCATCTGTTTCACATCCTCCACCATGCTGACTAAAAGGAGCGGCCGCTCTGCTTCCACTTCTTCTGTAAATACGGCAAACCATCCGATCTCTGTCCCGGAGGTGTCTTCCTGGGATTCCTTAAGCTCTGCAGTCCCGGTCTTGCCGGCCAGGCGGATATCCGTCCGGTGCGCGCCGTAGCCGGTTCCGTTCGGATCGTTGACTACCCCATCCATGCCTTCCAGTACCTGTGCCACATGTTCCGGTGAAAATGCCCCCTCCAGCCAGATCTCCCCTTCCGCTTTCTCCTCATATTGAAGACGAGGCCGGAGCACATTCCCATCATTCAGAAAAGCAGTGTACAGACTTGCCAGATGCAGCGGATTCATAAGAAGCTCTCCCTGTCCGTATCCACTGTCCGCCAGCTGGACTTCGGACTCGATCTTCCCGGTATTCGAATAGCTGGAGGGCGTCATAAGGATCTCAAACGGAATCTCCTGCCCGAATCCCAGCTCATCCAGGGAATTTTCCAGATTTTCCGCACCAATTTTCAGGGCTGCTTGGCAAAATAAATATTATCCGAATAAATCAGCGCATTTTTCATTGTCACCGGCTCATAGGCATGCAGCGTCGTTACATAAAAGTCTCCCCAGGAGCGTCCTTTTGCCAGGACAGCCCCACATTTCCAAAATCCTCCGCCGGATCCAGCGTTCCCGTTTTCAGCCCGACTGCCGCAATGATCGGTTTGATGGAAGATCCCGGACACCAGGCCTCCCGGAACCGGTTGTATAATGGCTTCCCTGTATCCTCATTTAATGCAGTCCACTGTTCATCTGTAAGCCCCAGGATAAAATCATTGCTGTCATAGGAGGGGGTGCTCACCAGCGCCAGCACTTCTCCCGTCATTGGATCCATCGCCACGGAGCATCCCGGATCCTGCTGAAACTGTTCATAACAGGACTTCTGCAGTCCGGCATCAATCGTCAGCCGGATATCCGTCCCGGCCTCCTTTGGATCTGCGCCAAAACTGTTTTTTCATTTCCCTGGTCATCCACCACGCAGATACGGCATCCGTCCCGGCCTTTTAACTCCTTCTCATAGAGGGCTTCTATTCCGATCTTTCCGATCACGCTGTCCGTACGGTATCCCTCTCCTTCATGTTCTTCTAAATCCTCCGCTGTTACGCTCTGCACATACCTACCAGATGCGCGGCCGCTTCTCCCAGCGGGTACGTCCGGGCTTCCTTGTCCGAGATCATGACTCCCGGAATTTCCAGCAGGCGCTGCTGCCGGCCCTTTTCTCTTACCACATCTTCCTCCGGCTCCAGAGCTCCAAGCTCAAGCTCCTGGACCTTGGGAAGCGTCTTCAGGGGAACAAAGGTGGCCTCTGTCACCCAGTCCTCCGCCAACATTTCTTCTATCTGCTCCTGGTCCATTTCAAGAAGACCCGAGATTTCGGAGATGGCACTTTCCCTGTCCTCAAGTTTCCCCGGCACGATCCCCACAGACGATACCAGGCCCTTTCCCGCCAGCACCGTGCCGTTCCGGTCCAAGATTTCTCCTCTCTCTGCCGGGATCGCAGCAACACTTACCCGATCCCTGGCGCCCAGTTCCGGAAAAATCAGAGAGTCCTCCCACACCAGCAGGCATCCTTCTTTCCCCCCTGGTGAAGGATGCCTCATTCTCAAAGCTGACTTTTCCTGCAGCAGTGTCAAAGGAGGCTGTATATTTTACCGTCTTTTCCTTTTCCGAGCAGTCTATCTCTGAGATTTTCATATCCTGCATTTCAATGCCTTCATAGATTGCCTGGTTGCGTCTGGTAAAATCTTCAAGAGAGATGTTTCCCGAAGCCTTTGCATCGATCATTTCGTACATCTTTTCATACTTTCCCGCTGATATGCAGTCCATGTAGGATATTAAAAGTTCTTCCGGAGATTTTCCTCTATATCTGAGAAATAGACTTATACCCACCCCGACAGCCACACACAAGACTGCTGTGCCAGGATCCACCATTTCCTTTGCTTCTTCATGTCAGCCTCCTTTTCACTAATGATATCTTCTTTTCCTTTCTGCTATTCTATTCATGTTGTCTTAATATTACATTTGTAAGATTTAAAAGTCAAGAGATTTCATCTGTGAAAAAAGCAGGGACAACACAACAAGAAAAATCCCGGAAACCTCCATCAGCCACTGTAAAGGCATAAGATCTGAAAGCGGCCCGAATACTGCCATCCCAAGCGGCATACATCCGGCATACATAGCCCCCATCATTCCAAATACGCTGCCCCTCATAGACGGCCTGGCAGTCTCCTGCAGGATCGTGGTCACTGACGTCTGCACTACGGTCAGTGCGATTCCGTATATCCCCATCAGAACAAGGTATACGGCAAAGTGTTTTGTCATCCCCATTCCTGCCGACATCATTCCAAATATCAGAAGACCTGTCTTAAGAATTTTTCTTCGTTTCCAGCCATTCCCCCAGATGCTCACAAAGAAACTGCCTGCCATCATTCCTGCAAAGCCCGCCAGTTCCGCCGCTGCCAGATATCCGTATGTATTTCCATAGACGCAGCTTACCAAAAGCCCTGCCAGGAATCCTGCCGGGACGCAAAAGAAGGTGAACAGGCCATATACTGTCAATACTCTCCCTACCGTACGGTCAGAAATGGCATAAACAGCTCCCTGTTTTACTTCTGATATGATTGATTGCTTTCCTGGAACTTCTTTCTCTGCCGGAACTGGCAGAAATGACAGGATCCCCACACCTAACACTGCGGTCAGGATGTCGATCCAGAGTATGATCTTAAGCGTGCTGACTGTCAGAAGGATGCCTGCTGCCGCAGCGCCGCGAATTGTACCAGTGACTGCATCGATGCATTGACCGCATTGCAGCGCATCAGTTCCTCTTTCGGCGCAAGCTCCGGAATCACTGCATTGACGGCGGGTGTCTGCACTCCGGCGCCCACAGAACGGATCAGCAGCATCGCCAGAGGCAGGGCCAGCCGTTCTTCTGTACCGCTAAGCGTGGCAGTATCAGGATTCCCAATAGCGTGACAGCCGAGATCCCCAGATCCGCTCCCATGATCAGACGCTTCCGGTTGTACCTGTCCGCCCACACGCCGCCTGGAAATGATACCAGAAACTGGGGCAGATAGGAACAGACACTAAAGGCTGCTACCCATATGCCAGAAGATGTGTAAAGAGTTGCATACCAGACCACCGCCATCTGAACCAGGGTCGAGCCAAACAGCGTAATACTCTGACTTAGAAAAAAGAGAAAAATGATGTGTTTAGAATGTTGTTTCTTTTCCTGTTGTGTTTGCATGAGCTGTATCCTCCTTCATATCTGGAGGGTACACGAATCTCTGCACCGGGTAACCGTACTCTACCAAAAGCTCCCGCTCGGCAAATCCCAGTTCCAGAAGTTCTCTGCGGTATCCTGTATCTGCCCGGTCTCTTCTCCGGTAGGTGGTGATACTGATCTTTTGTTCCGGCAGATAGGTTTCCAGCAGAACTTCCAGAAAAAGCCGCTGGATCCCTGCCTTTCGATACTGGGGATGTACGCCCAGAAATTCGATTTCCCCAGTTTTTCTGGAAAAGCACAGCACACCAAGCGTCTCTTCCTTTTTCTTCAGGATCAGCGCCCGCTTTTGGCGGATAGCGCTCTTCAGCTTCCGGATATAATCCGTTTCATCTAAATACGGATAGCCGTCGATCACCAGCCACACCAGTTCCATCCATTCCGGAATATCATCCATCTCCGCCAGGCGGACGTCCGATTTTTCTATCCCCTCTATGCCCGTTTCCTCCCGGATCCAAAACCTAAGCTGCAGGGGATAAAACGTCTGCCGTCTCCTGTATTCTGCCGGAGGGATCTTATACATAGCTGTAAATGCCGCTGTAAACGCCTGCTGGCTCTCATAGCCGCAAACGTACCCGATCTCAATGACCGCCGCCTGGAAAACACCAGAAGCTTGGCCGCCTCTGTCATCTGTCTGCGCAGGATATAATCATGCATCGTCATGCCTGTGGTCTCACGAAACATCCGGTGCAGATGGTATTTCGAATAATGGATCCCCTCTGCTACTGCCGGAAGGGTAAGCTTTCCATCTAAATGCTCCTCAATATAGCTGACTGCTTCTTTTACGGTCTTTGCCGTGCGCTTTCCCATCATGCGCCCTCCTTTCCACAGACAGCATAGCAAAGAATGAGCGCCTGTTTTTTATAATTCTTGCTCTCCTTGTCTTTAACATCCTGCATGTAGTGCCGTTTGTGCCGACATTCCTATTATATTTTACGTTATAATAAAGGGCAAGGAAAAATGGGGACATTCCTTTTCCCTAAATGTGCCCGGCTCTTACGTTGACAGAAGCCGGCAAAAAGTTTATGATAGCATCGAATATATTGCATATCCGCAATATACTGAACAAACATATTGATTTGAGGAGGAACTGCAATGAAAAAATTAATTAATACATCATTCCTGTACCTTATCCTTGCACTGGCAGCCGGAGTATTTTACAGAGAGTTCACAAAGTTTAACTCTTTTACCGGAAAGACCACTCTTGCAGTCGTACATACCATCTTTTTGTCTTAGGCGTTTTGCTGTTTCTTATCCTGGCATTATTTGTGAACATTAATCCGGATCTTCTGAAAGATTCCAAGGCAAAAAAGTTCTATATTTTACAGAATCTTTCACTGATCTTATTTACCGCTACTTTGCTGGCCCGGGGGATTATACAGGTTCTGAATATCCAGCTTTCATCAGCTGCAAACTCTTCCATTTCAGGAATTGCCGGTGTTTCTCACATTCTTCTTACGATAAGCCTGCTTCTGTTCTTTTTATTATTAAAACAATATGCAGTAGCAAATAGTAACCACACAGGTATGAACTGACACAAAATATTGTCATATGAGTAAAAAAGCTTCAGCCTCACGAAATAATGAGGTTGAAGCTTTTATATGTGGCGTATACAGCATATCCCTGTGAAACCACCTTATATAAAACAGTAAGTCCCCTATTCATTTTACTTGGACAAATATTTTTCTTCTATTTTGTGATAAATCCAAACACTCAAACCAATATTTATAACAGTAGCAAATGCAAAAATTATAATGGAATAAACCGGCAAAAGAAATTCTACAATTCCACCAATGAACAACGGGATTGAAAATACACACCACATCTTCCCTACTGCTTGATTATAACCCTTCACATCATTTATTTCTGATTCGGAAATTTTAGAGCCAGCCCATAGCCACATGGGTTTCCCCCTGCTCATTACGTAAATTCCGATCACGATAAATATGACTGCAACGATCCACATGACCATTAAGTACTTTATGCTATCCATAGGTGCTCCTCCTCTCATAATAACTTCCCTTTAAACCGCCTACCCCAAATCCTACAACAGCACCTACATACCAGGTACAAACTAGCTTGGCTAATATCAAAGAATCTTCTTCATTATGTTTATCTTCATCTTGATTTTCACTTTTCATTCATCAGTCACCCCATTTATAAAATTCCAACATATTTACCTCTCATTACTTACAGTATAATTCTATTTTTCAGATTATACAATTAAAAAACGATACGCAAATTTTCTTATTTCTGCATTATGTAAATCAAAAGACATTTCAAGAGGAAGAACGACCATCTTGCTTTTCAAAAACTGGGGATTTCTTCATAAGCTGTTCAAATTTTTGAAGCAAAAAATAAGAGAAACGCTGTAAATTCAACGTTTCTCTCTCTTTTCACGAATGCCGCAGACCGGAATCGAACCGGTACGGGAGGTTAGTCCCGCAGGATTTTAAGTCCTGTGCGTCTGCCAGTTCCGCCACTGCGGCACAACAATTATTATAAAATTGTTAATGGGGCCTATAGGGCTCGAACCTATGACCCTCTGCTTGTAAGGCAGATGCTCTCCCAGCTGAGCTAAGACCCCAAAGAAAAACGACCCAGAAGAGACTCGAACTCTCGACCTCCGCCGTGACAGGGCGGCGCTCTAACCAACTGAGCCACTGGGCCAGGATAGTGGACCTTCGGGGACTCGAACCCAGGACCGATCGGTTATGAGCCGATTGCTCTAACCAACTGAGCTAAAGGTCCAAAATCATTAAGTCCCACATAGGAACTAAGCCGATGATCGGACTCGAACCGATAACCTGCTGATTACAAATCAGCTGCTCTGCCAATTGAGCCACATCGGCATATCAAATGACTCCGACGGGAATCGAACCCGTGTTACCGCCGTGAAAGGGCGATGTCTTAACCGCTTGACCACGGAGCCAAAAAACTCCCCCTGTTGGACTCGAACCAACGACAACTCGGTTAACAGCCGAGTGCTCTACCGACTGAGCTAAGGAGGATTATCTATTTTGACAACACAAATAATTTATCACAAATTCCCGTACATTTCAAGCACTTTCTAAATCTTTTTCCACATTTCTTATCTGCTCTCCACATTATCCACAAATTATCCCCGGGAATTGCATGCACTTATCCACAATATGAGGATAACTATCCCAAAATCTAATTGGGACGATTTCAGAAATCCCCCGTCCCAATTACGATTATCCTTTCACCTGCCGCCTGCTGCCACGCCTTTGATAATATGCTTCTGGCAGGACAGGTAGAAGATGATGACCGGAATGACCGCCAGGATCAGCGCCGCCATAATCGCGCCCATATCCACACGTCCGTAGCTTCCCTTCATATACTGGATCGCGATCGAGATCGTCTTATACTTATTCAGATCCAGTACAAGGTACGGCAGGAGGAAGTCGTTCCAGATCCACATGGTCTCCAGGATCCCCACCGAAATATAGGTCGCTTCATGATCGGGAGCACCACCCGGAAAAATGTCTGAAGCGGTGTACATCCGTCGATCAGCGCCGCCTCTTCAATCTCCAGCGGAATGGATTTGACAAATCCGCAGAACATGAAGACCGCAAGCCCCGCTCCAAATCCCAGATAGATAATGATGATTCCCCAGGGAGTGTTGAGCCCCGTCCTGTCTGCCACCAGAGACAGGGTAAACATCACCATCTGGAACGGCACAACCATGGAAAATACGCACAGAAGATACAGGACCTTTGTAAATTTCGTCTTCACTCTGGTAATGTACCAGGCACACATGGAGGTACAGATCAGGATCACCAGCACGGAGCCCAGGGTGATAAACACCGTCCAGCCAACTGCGCTTAAAAGCTCATATTTGTCGATGGCTGTCAGGTAGTTTTCAATGCTGTTCCAGGTTTTTTCTGTCGGCACCTGAACGGCTCTTTATTGATAAATACCTTTTTCTTAAATGAATTCATAAGCACGATCAGGATCGGCATGATGTAAACGATACCCAGGATCGTAAAGATACCGGTTCCGGCCGCGCTGAATAATTTTTTCTTTTTCATTTACTGCTGCACCTCCTTTGAGCGGGTCGCCCGGAGCTGTACCATACCGATGGCTACCACGATGACAAAGAAGATAACCGCCTTCGCCTGACCGACGCCTTCCCATCCGGTACGTCCGTAGAAGGTATTAAAGATATTCAGCGCCATCATCTCAGACATCTTGGACGGTTCACCTGCTGTCAGCGACAGGTTCTGGTCGAAAAGCTTGAATCCGTTCGTGATAGAAAGGAACATACAGATGGTGATGGACGGCATCATCATCGGGATCGTCACCTTAAACAGCCGCTGGATGCGGTTTGCCCCGTCGATCTGCGCCGCTTCCATCACATCGCCCGGGATCGACTGAAGCCCTGCGATGTAGATGATCATCATATAACCAATCTGCTGCCAGCTCACCAGATGATCAGTCCCCAGAACCCGTACCATTCATTCAGTCCCAGCGCCGTATGATACTTCGCCAGGATGCCGTTGAAGATCAGCTGCCAGATATACCCCAGCACGATACCGCCGATCAGGTTCGGCATAAAGAAGATCGTACGGAAAATATTAGTTCCCCGCATCTGCTGCGTCAGCGCCATGGCGAGGCAAATGCGATCACGTTGATCACTACCAGTGACACCACGGCGAACAGAGCCGTATACCAGAAGGAATGACGGAATACGGTATCCTTAAAGGCCTCCACATAATTTGATAATCCCACGAACTTTGCGTCCGTGACAGTCGTAAATTTACAAAAGGAAAGCCAGATCCCCATGATAAAAGGAACGATAAAGCCCAGGATGAAAGCACAGAATGTAGGAAGCACAAAGATCGGCATATATCGCTTGATCGCTTTTTCCATATATTTTCTCCTCCTTTTAAAAAGCGGCGTTCAGACCATCTTCTGCCCGCCGCTTCTTCTCTCATTTCATTTCTGCCAGATCCCTTGACTTGCTTATTCTGCTTCGGTATCTGCGGATGCTGCCGCTTCCGTAGCCCATCCGTCTACAAATGCACTTACTACTGCATCCCAGTTTGCGTCAGTCTGATCTGCCGCATATGCTGTCAGTGCGGATCCTACTCCGTTTTTCCACTCTTCAGAAGGCATGGTAGAGAATACCCATGTTACAGGAGTCTTTCCGTCTTCCATATATGCATTTGCCTCATTTACCAGTACATTTTCAGACTCAAGGTTTGATTTGAACGGAATTACAAATCCCATATCCTTGCACATTGCCTCTACACCTTCATCAGAGGTTACGCACCAGTTCATGAAATCCAAAGTAGCCTGAATGTCTTCCTCGGAAGCTTTTGAGTTTACACACCAGTAGTTCTCTGTACCTGTGCAGACGCCCTGGTTCTCTTCACCCTCTACGCCGATGTAGATCGGAAGGATTCCCAGATTCTCATCTCCCACATCCGCAATGTTGTTGTATTCCCAGGTTCCATTCTGGTAGAAGACTGCTTCCTCTGTTACAAACTCTGCGGTCGCATCGTCGGCTGTCTTCGTAGAGATCTCTGTAGGCTCACAGGTTGCATTGTTGATATACAGATCCCAGATCTGACGGTAATTGTCAAGATAGTTCCCTTGATGGCGTCTGTGTTGTCGATGCCGTCAGCCTGATACTCATAGTAGATCGGCAGGTTTGCAAGGTGGGTCTTAAATCTCCAGTCAGAAGAGCTGTCCATACCTGCGGATGTAAATGCGCTGAATCCAAGCTCGTCCTTTCTTGCAGTGATATCTTCTACGACTTTCTTAAAGCTGTCGAAATCTGTGATGTCTTCTGCTGTGTATCCTGCTTTTTCCAGCAGCGCCTTGTTGTAGATAATACCATAGTTCTCAATAACGTAGGCGATACCAGCCATCTTGTCGCCGTCCATCAGTGCGAAGCTGTCGTCCGTCAGCTCTCCTGCGATGTCAGAACCAGACAGGTCATAGCAGTAATCCTTCCAGCTTGCAAGTCCAACCGGTCCGTTTACCTGGAACAGCGTCGGCGCATCTGTCTTTGCCATCTCGGACTTCAGCGTCTTCTCATATTCTCCGGACGCTGCTGTCAGGACTGTCACCGGCACACCCGTCTCTTCTGTATAAGTTTCAGCCAGCTCCTGCCAGTACTCATCTGCCTCAGGCTTGAAGTTCAGATAGTATACCTGGCCCTCTGCGTCAGAGCTTTCTCCTTCAGAAGAACTGGAGCTTCCGCATCCGGTCGCCAGTCCTGCTGTCATTGCCATGATCAGTAACACGGATAATAATTTTTTCTTTTTCATATGGTCCCTCACCTTTCCGGAAACTTTTGTTTCCTTTACTCTGGGATCATTATAGCAGTGCCGCAAAAATCTCCGTTATCAAATCGCAAACCTGGATTATCAAAAAATACTTTGGCGCCGGATCTCTCCGACGCCAAAGTGTTACTGCTCTTCCAGAAATTCCTGGATACTCTCATCTTCTCTTCTGGTAATTCCTCCGCGCTGATCTTGCCCTGCGCCAGCTGCGGAAGGATCTCGCCCAGGGTCTCCTCCTGGAGGATCGAATTCCATTTTACCTGGTTAATTGGGCACCAGCTGGGGCTCATTCTGATAAACCGCAATATAATCCCGCTCCGCCGGGATAAAGCTCTCCGGATCCTTCGAAAATAACTCCTCCTTCTTCTCCTGGTTCAGCTGCGTCCGAAGCTTAAGAAATGCCACCGCGCCTTCTTTAACCTCCTCGCTGTAGCTGGACACCACCGCCCAGCCAAAGGTTTCCGGCGATGAGATCAGCTTATTTTCCGGAAAGGCTGAAAAACGCACCTTATCCTGCCATTCTTCCGGAATCTGATCCATCATCCAGTATCCATTGGGGATCATGGCCGCCTTCCCGGAAAAGAAATTCTCATAGGCCACGTCAAAATCAGAATACAGCGCATCCTGCGTTGTGTAGGCAAATAATTTCTCCAGCGTCCCGGCGATACGCACTCCGCTTTCATTCTGGTAGCTCTCCGGATAAAACTGATGCATAAATGCCGCCCCCTCTTCTGTGGAAGCCGCTTCTGCCGTAGCAAAGAGCATCGGCGCCCAGGCCGTTCCTTCCGTGTGCAGCGCAAGCGGCGTGATCCCGGATGCCTGAAGCTTTTCACAACAGTCCCAGAACTCTTCCCAGGTCTCCGGGAAGGACTGGATCCCTGCCTGCGCGAACAGCTCTTCATTCCAGAAAACCCCTGAGCAGGAGAAAGCCGCCGTACTTAAGGGGCCCAGATAGACACTGCCATCCTCTTCCGTACAGGATTCAAGCACCGCTGGTTCGATCATTGCCTGCCACTCCTCGTCTTCCTCAATATAAGAAGAAATCTCTTCAATCCGACCGTCCTGGATCATCATGTAGTAAAAGGCGGGCAGCATCCGGAGGTCTGTGATCACCGCAGGAAGCGTATCCGTTACATTCTGGCGTTTCAGGTTCTGCCGGTATTCCTCTTCCGTTTCCATGATCCACTCCACGTCCGCCTGCCATTTCCCGTCATATTTCTCATTAAACGCTTCCACCACATCTTCTTCATTTTTGATTCCTGTCGAGGAGTCAACGGTAAGGATAATAGGGATTGATACCTCTTCCTTTCCTGTATCCTCTTTTTCTGCCTGTCTGGCGCACCCTGCGCTTAACACAGCTGTCCCCAGGAGCACCGAGACCGCCTGAATACTTTTTCTTTTTCGCCGTTTTTTCTCATAGATTGTTCTTCCTGCCCCTCCGGGAATTTTTATCGTGCAGGTGGTGCCGTCCTCTTCTGCTTTGCAGAAAAATGCAGCTCCGTCCCCATATTTCAGCCGCAGCCTGGTCAGGATATTCACCACTCCATATCCATTCTTCTTATCTGCAAAGGTCTGCTGAAGCTCTGTTACCGGCAGTTCATTCATATGGTTGATCTTCTCTGCCATCTCTTCTTCCATCGGCGTCCCGTTATTGTAGACGCTTAAATACAGCTCGTCTTCCTCCATATATACACAAATCCGGATCCAGCCGCCTTCGAAAATATCCTGGAAACCATATTTTACCGAATTTTCTACTAAAGGCTGCAGGATCAGCTTCAGCACAAACGTTTCAGAAGCATCCACCTGGCAGTCCACCTCATAGGAGAACAGATCCTTATTTCGGATCTGCTGGATTTCCATATAGCTCTTTACATTTTCCAGCTCATCCTCCACCGTCACGATCTCCTGGCCCTTGGCAAGAGACAGCCGCAGATATTTGGACAGCGCCTGGATCATCCGCATAGTAGTTTCTTCCTTATTGATCCGGGCCAGCATATAAATGGTATCCAGCGTATTATATAGAAAATGCGGATTGATCTGGCTGATCAGCATGTTCAGCTCTGTCGTACGCAGCTCCCGCTCCTGGGCTTTGATCTCTTCCAGCAGGCGCTGTATATTGCCCAGCATTTCATTATAAGAGTGTCCGATCTCATCCAGCTCTGTATTCGTATGCAGGTCGATCAGTCGGTCAAAATGGCTTCCGTCAAATTCCGTCATCGCCTTGCCAATAACCTGGATCGGTTTTGTAAACTCCTGGAGAAATAAATACTGAGGACAGCAGCCAGAAGGATGACCAGGATATAGATTGCCGTCAGCACGAGAAATACCGGTCCAAGCCCCTTGCTTAACACACTGTCCGGGACATAGGAAAAGACCACCAGCCCGCTGTTTTTCTCACGGTATGCAGACAAGGCGCCGCCCCTGATCCGCTCTCCTTCCAGGAACATCCCTGCCTCTAAGGTCTCGTCGATCCGGTCTCCGATCTCCTTTTGCCGCTCCTCTCCCAGAGATACTTCTTCCGGCACAGAAGACAGGCAGAGCTGCCCGCTGCCATCCACGATCCCTACCGCAGCCTCGCTGGTCAGCTCCCGTCCCATACCGGTCACCTCTTCCAGAAATGCATTTCCCATTTTGAAAAACAACATTCCCGGCTCATGCACATAATCCATGCTCCTTACATATCTGCCGATGAACAGGGCTTCCTCCCGGTGCCAAACAGTGTATCCTCCGCCCAGAACCACACGGTCCTGGAATAGCGTCGCCCAGGTATTTCTCAAAGCCGCTGGCTTCCACATCCTCATAGGACAGACTGGAATAAGACCTGCTGTATACATTCCCCTTATTGTCCACATAACAGTAATCCGCAATATTCTCCAGATCCACATACGCAAAGTATTTGCTTAGCGAAATATAGTTTACCTCTTCCAGTCCTTGGTTTTTAAGGCTTTGCTGTACGTCGTCGTACAGAATTGCACTCTGCCGTCATCTCGTCGCTTTTCTGATACAGATTATCCAGCGAAAGGCCCATCCGCTCTGTCATAAACTGATATTTGTCAATAACTGACCTGGTCAGGCGGTTCCTGACGCACAGCCCTACCCCCAGATAAGAGAGAAACAGTGCTACCGCCAACAGATGATCGTATATTTCAGATACTTTTTCTGTATCCCTGATCCGTTCTGTATCCATTGTTTCCATTTCATTGCTATTTATATTCCTTCTTATATTCACTGGGCAGTTTTCCTGTATACTGCTTAAACAAATGCGAAAAATAGGACGGATTATGAATGCCCACCGCCTCGCAGATGTCCCCGATGCTGCCCCGTCCCATTTCCAGAAGTTCTTTTGCTTTTCCATCCGCTTTTGCAGGAGATATTGTTTAAAGGTCATCTGGAACGTATTTTTGAATACCCTTCCAAAATAGACCGGATTCAGATAAACATGGGCCGCAACTGACACAACCGACAATTCCTCGTCCTGAAGGTGCTCGTCAATATAGCAGCCGCCTCTGCAAGATATCCTTCGAAAAGTCTTGTCTCATCCTGCTGCGAAACCCTCTGGCGCTCCTCGATCACATCGCACAGGATTTTATAGCACACATCCACAGTCCTTGCCGCATTCAGGCTTTTCAGGTTGTTATAAAACTGCTGAAATTTCTCTTTGATATCTTCCGTCATTCCGTAGGACGCCTGCAGCATAATCTCTGTCTTCAGCATGACCCTGTGCATATACTGGCGCTGCTGCTCCTCCTGATCCGGGAGACCGTAGATAAACTGAACAAATGCCTCTTTCAGCTCCTTGGCACTGTTTTTACGAACTGCTTTAACAATCTGTTTGTCCCGCGCCTCCTGCCCTTCCGGCGAAGCTTTCTCTTCTATTCCATTCTCCGTCTCCATAAATGTCCCGGTGCCTGATGCTCTTGCCAGTTCAAAGAGCTGCTGTGTTCCAGATAGCTGCGGCGGATCCCGGCAATCCCCTTATATGGCTTGGATATTACGGATACCACCTGGCTTTTCGTCTCTTTCTTCACCTCTTCCAACAGATTCTTCAGCTCTCCCACAGCCATTTTATTTTTGGTGCGTATGATAAATGCACTGCCAGAATCTCCTCCTTCAGCTCTCCAGTAAAAGAATTTCTGTCCAAATACTTCTTCCATCCGTTTAAATAGAGAAAACCGAGATGCTTCATAGTCCAGCGAGCTGATAATCTTGTATGCCAGGTCAATGTCTGCAAATACGGTAATAAAACGATCCTCGTTCCCAGGCATATCCTCCAGCGTCTGAAACACTTCTTCTACCTTTTCTTCCGGAATCTTTCCCTGCACATATTTCTGAACGACCACCTGCTGGAAGCTGGTCCCGTCTCCTACCAGCAGCTTCTCCCAGCTCTCATATCTGGCTTCGTATTCCATCTGTTCCATACATGTCTGATATGCATTCTGCATGGTTTCCCTTAGCTTTTCATCCTCAATCGGCTTCAGCAGATAAGCAAATGCCCCCAGATCACAGGCCTGCTGTGCATATTCAAAATCTCTGTACGCACTCAGCACGATGAACAGACATTCCAGATCCGTTTTCTGTATTTCTTCCATTACCATGAGCCCGGTGATCTGCTTCATCCGTATATCGGTGAGGACCACGTGCGGCTTCACCTCTTTAATCACCTGGATTGCCTGCTCCCCGCTCTGTGCCGTGCCGGCCACCTTAAATCCCATGCCTGCCCAGTCATAGGTGTCCAGAAGCCCCCGGAGCAAAATAGGTTCATCATCTACTATTACAAGCCTTAATAATTCCATAAAAGTCCCTTCCATGCATACATTAAGTCTATATTATCATATTTCAACTTTATTTTAATCCGGCACGGAAAAATTCTTTAGCAAAAATCATACCTGCTCTGCAAAAAATTAAACCTCTCTGAAATTCTTTCTTCCTATCTTTCAGACAAAAATGTATGCAATTTCCCGGCAAAAAACCCGGCACTATTCTAAGCGCCGGGGTTTTCTTATTGTGTGCCCGGCGGGCACACAATAAAAAGCAGTATCTTTTTTGATACTCTTTTGCATTTATATATATTTTAAATACTCCTGCTATCTTATGTACCTTCAAAACTGCATATAAGAAATATCATCCTGCCTACCGACCTTCTTTGGTCATGCCCTCGACCGATTAGTAGCAGTCAGCTCCATACATTACTGCACTTCCACCTCTGCCCTATCTACCTCGTCGTCTTCAAGGGGTCTTACAACTTTCGTTGGGATATCTCATCTTGAGGGGGGCTTCACGCTTAGATGCCTT
>ENA-OPZM01000097-OPZM01000097.1-human-gut-metagenome-genome-assembly--contig:-NODE-97-length-35865-cov-9.621691_pt1 | contig 35865 bp, 34 predicted proteins | sample MGYA00242478_ERZ504493 | MGnify/ENA primary metagenome ERZ504493 (study PRJEB26092, sample SAMD00036227) | human gut metagenome | host: Homo sapiens | study: EMG produced TPA metagenomics assembly of... | reverse complement strand
TATAATCGTAAGGTACATTATCCTGTGAAAGTGTGTTTGCAGGACACTTTGCATTTAATTTTTCAGAAGGACGGTAAAAAACTATGAAGCCTAATATCAAGGTTGGTTCATTTTACTTGCAATTGTTATGATGTTCTCAGTTTTTGCAATTGCAGGTTGTACACCCACAACTCTTAACAAAGAATGGTCGTATAAGACAAGCGACAACGAGCTTGCCATCGGCGTTTATATCTACTCACTCAATGCAGCTTACAGTCAGGCTGAGTCATTTGCTAAAAAGCTTGACGATTATGATTCGACATCTGACAAGTGGCTTGATGAAAAAATCAAGGACGATGACGGCAACGAGCAGGTTGCAAGAGAGTGGATTAAAGATCAGGCTAAGAAAATGTGCCTCAGCTACCTCGTAGTTGACGAACAGCTTAAAAAGGAAAATGTAAACATCGGTCAGGCAACTCTTGACTCCGCAACAAGTCAGGCTGAAACATACTGGAATGTCGGCCCGTATGCGTCACAGGGTTATGTAATGCCGATGAAGAAGCAGTATGAAAAGTACGGCGTTTCACTCGACAGCTTTGCATACTGCACAACTCTCTACAACACAAAGTATGAGGCTCTTTTCAAAGCAGTTTACGGCAAGGGCGGTTCAAAGGAAGTTTCCGACGCCGACCTTACAAAGTATTTCAAGGAAAACTATACGGACTACTCATATCTTCCCGTGAACCTTTATACATCAACAAAAGATGAGGCAGGTTCATCAAAAAATGTTGCAATGAGCGACAAGGAAATCAAGAAGGTTGAGGATCAGCTTAACGGTTACAAGAATGACCTTAACAAGGGCGGTTCTTTTGAGGATGTTATTGCATCATACAAGAAGTCAAGCGGTTCGGGAACAGATTCTTCTGTTTCAAATGTAGAAGTTCTCGACAAGAGCTCAATCGGTGACGAGCTTAAAAAGGCTATCGGCAAGCTTGAAACAGGCAAGGCTGAAACTCTCAAGGTCGCAGCGGCGACAGCGCAATCTATTATCTCGTTTATAAGAAAGACGTCAACAAGGATGTTGACAGCTATATCGGCAACGAATCAAACAGAGCCGGTGTACTTGCGTCAATGAAGTCAGACGAATTTTCAAAGTACATTGACAGTCTTGCAGAGAAACTCAAGTATGAAGAAAACACTTCGGTTATTGACAAGTATAAGCCCGAACTCTTCTTCGTTGCGGTTGAGCCTACAACATCGGCGTCAACAACATCGGCATCCGATAAAAGCTCAAAATAATTGATATCGGACATACAACAGACGCATTTTCAGATTATTCTGAAGAAAGGGGCTTTTATGAAAAAACATTCAAAGCTTTGCGCAATTTTTCTGACGGCACTTTTGAGCATTTCTGCTGTGAGCTTTTCCGTATCGGCAGTCGGTGAGGAAGTTGATCCCGGCGGAGATTCAAGCGTTATTGTTGATCCCGTAGAGCCGGAGCCCGAGCCCGAACCGGAACCGGAACCATCACCGGAGCCTGAGCCGCAGCCACAGCCCGATCCTGTGTATCCGGACTCGTCGGACAGTTCATCATATGTAGATCCAGGCTATTCGTCAAGTGATTCGTCATATGACAACAACTATAACTATGACAGTAGCTATGACTACAACAATAACAGTTATGACAATAATTACAGCAGCAGTCAGACTTACTACTACTCTGAGCCGTCATATGTAGGCGGCGGTCAGTCCTATGTTGCTCCGTCAAATACTGCTCCGTCAGCGTCGCTCATCAAGTCTGACGATAACATTGACGAAAAAACTCTTTCAAGCAACGACTGGTCGGATATCGCAAAAAATCTTAAAAATACCGACACATCGGGTTCTGACGGTGATGACTTTAACTTCATCAAGAACAATAACAGCAAGGGTGACAACGGTCATTGGATGTTCTATGTTTCACTCGTTTTACTCTCACTCGGTGTTGCAGGCATTGCGTACTTTGTAATTTCAACTGTTCTCAACAGAAAGAAGAGAGTCACAGTCGGCGGCAGAAGTAACGCTCCAAAGAGCAAATCTGCACAGCCACAGCGTTACAGCAGTAACGATGATTATGCCGATGATTACTCATCTTCAGGCAGAAAGTCCGAAAGACGCAGTAAGTACGATACTGCCGAAATTCAGCTTCCAAAGAACAACCAAAAGGGCGGAAGAAGATACAAGTAATTAAATAACTTTATAAAACAAAAGCAGTTCCAAAATCGGAACTGCTTTTTTGTTTGACTGTGTAATTAAATTTTCGCATGACTTCTGTTTGAATGACAAAATCAGTTCTTGTCATACGGCTTTTTGTATGCCTCTTTGAACGGTTTTACAGTACCGTCCTTTTCTTCAACGCTTACATTGTCAAGTGTTGCGTTGAACTGTGTGCGGATTTCGCCGAGATAAATTTTGTACAGCTCTTTCTGTTCTTTTTGCTCAGCTTCGGTAAGTCCCTGTTCCTTTTTCTTTTTTGCAAGCTCGTTAATTCTGTCAAGCATCTTTTTATCCATAAGTCAATCCTCCCGACCGTTATTTTGGTTTTGAGAGCAATCTGCTCCAAAGCTATGATATCACACAATCAGCCAAAGTGCAAATTTTCGTTTTCTCGGTTGAAAACAAAAATTTTTGTGCTATCATTCAATTAAAGCCGTTATACGGCAAATTTTTTCGGCGGTGAATTATGGAAAATTTCAGCTTATTACACCCGACAAATTCAAATGCATCCTACAGAACTCTCAACAAAGAGGCGCTGAATGATTTGTCGGTTGATTATATATGTGACGCTCTCACAAAAGAGCAGTATGAACGCAACAGCATAAAGCAGCTGCTGATAAATATTACGGATGACGAGGAAGTTATAAAATATCGTTGCGATGTTTTTGAGGATTTTCTTCGTTTTCCGAAACTTCGTGATGATCTATCCGCACTCCTTGTAAAGCTGAACGATTTGCGTGAAATTGAGCGCTTTCAAAAGGATACCGAGGCATCTTCCTTGTGGCAGCTTGTAAACCGACTTCGTGAAATGGACGGCTATGTCGATTGCATTACAAGAATAAAAAACACGCTTGAAACAATTGAAGTAAAGTCGCAGGGCTTGCTTGAGCTCAAGAAAAATGTTCAGTCAATTTACAATGACAGCGGTTTTCCCGAACTAAAAAAGGATATAATAGATACGCTTGCAAAGGCTCAAAAGCTCAAGAGCATTACACTCGGTGTGAATCTTGACGATTTGCTCCGCCCAAAGAGTGTGGGTGTAATCTCACTCAATGACAAAGAATTTACCGACAGCGGTATTCTCAAAAGATTTATGAAGTTTACAAACCGTGACAGCGAACTGCACCACGGCAACGATGTTTCGGGATTTTTAAGCTTTCATCCGTCCAATCCGTCAACCTCGCAGTTCGGGCTGGGACAGTTTGTTGTGGCGCTCAGCAGGATGTAAACCACACTATGAACAGCTCGCTGACCGGCGCAGATCCTATGTCTGACGCACTCAAAAATGTTGTGACCGATATCCTCCGCAGAACCGTAAATGACATAAAATCAATGCTCAACAGATATGTCAATGTCAACGGCTACTCGTTCGTTTCGCTTATGCCCGAAATCATTTTTTATATTCGTTTTGCAGAGCTTTGTGATAAGATGAAAAAGAAAAATCTTCCGCTGTGCAAGGCAGAAGTTTTGCCGAAAGAGGACAGAAACTGCTGTCTTAGAGATGTTTACAACCTCAAACTCGGCATAAAATCGGCAAACGGTGAAAATTTGGATATTGTAACAAACGATATTGATTTTAACGATGACAGGCGAATTTACATTCTGACAGGTCCGAATCGTGGCGGTAAAACCACGATTACTCAGGCGGTCGGACTTGCGTTTCTGCTTGCTCAGAACGGAATATATGTTCCTGCAACGCAGATGAAATTCAGCCCATGCGACAGCATTTTTACGCATTTTCCTGCCGATGAAAACGATACCGTTGACCTCGGCAGACTCGGTGAAGAAAGCAAAAGACTTGCTGAAATTTTCTCCTCGGCAAGCCGTTACAGCCTGCTTTTGCTCAACGAAAGCCTTGCAACAACCAATGTTGCCGAGGGCTTGTACATTGCCCGTGATGTTGTCAAATCAATGCGATATCTCGGCACAAGGGCGATTTTTAATACCCATATGCACGATTTGGCTCGCAATCTTGACGAGGTGAACACAACCGTAAAGGGCGACAGCAAGATTGAAAGTCTGGTAACAGGTGTCGAAAACGGACAGCGTTCGTTCAAGGTTTTCATCGCTCCGCCTCAAGGTGTAAGCTATGCCAAAGACATTGCCGAAAAATACGGTGTAACCTTTGACAAAATCAAAAAACAGATTGATCGGCAGCGTGTCGCTGCACCCGGTTCGGGAAGATAGTATGTAATATTAAAAGCATATTATGCCCGAGCGTAGTATTGTAATTGTTAGCACAATTCTGTAGGGGCGTTCATTGGACGCCCGCACGGCGAGCCGCCGTTCCAAATTCGTGAGGAGCTAAAAGCTACTGATACAACGGCGTGGATAGGCAAGATGAACAATGTCAGAAACCGGGCAGCGGAAGTCGTAAGCGAAGAGATTATCTATAAGTAAAAACTGTAATCGGAGGGTAAGGCAACGAGCTTTATCCTCCGATTTTTCAAAACCGCTTGACAAATCCAAATGACAATAATATAATACATTTTGACAACCATACTTGTCAGATAGACAAAGAAGATTGTCGGACGGAGGTGCTGTATGATACTGCGAAATCGTTTGAAGGAACGCAGAGCTGCACTGAATGTTAATCAGCAGGAAATGGGACGCTTATGCGGCGTATCACGGCAAACAATCAGCCTGATTGAACGGGGCGATTATTCGCCGTCGGTTACCCTTGCTCTGACGATTGCAAAGGTATGCGGCGTTACGGTAGAAGAAGTCTTCTATTTACAGGAGGAAACTGAAAATGAAAAATGACGAAATCAAACAGGCAAATCGAAAAGCTCTGCCTAAATTTTTACTCTTTGCGGTCGTATGTACGATTATCGGCGGCGTGGTCGGTTATTATTCCGGTCACAGTGCAGCAAAAGGCGGGTTGGATCAACTGGTTGGCACGATGAAAGAAGCGGGAGCGTTCTTCGGAACGCACATCGCTCCGTGGCTGATGCTGGCGTTGGCGGTCATCGTGCCGGTGGTCTGCATCCCAATTTATCGGAGTGCAAAGAAACTGGTTGCTGCGTGGGATTGCGAGGATGAGGACATCTCGGATACGGTTGACAGAAAGCTGTCTGCTGTGATTTGGATTACAAGCGTAGCCCTTATCGTCTCCTATTTTCTTATTGCCGCATCCTATTCCGGTGGCTTTGCAACATTTGACAGTAAGAACAGCACAATCATCTTTTTTATCGGCGTTGTTGCTTTTTTCGGCATAATGGCTGAGGCGACGATTATTCAGCAAAAGTGCGTGGACACCGCCAAGCAGACAAATCCCGAAAAGAAAGCATCCGTCTATGATATGCGGTTTCAAAAAAAGTGGATTGACGACTGCGATGAAGCCGAGAAAATTATGATTGGCAAATGTGCGTTCAAAGCATACTCCGCAACAAATGTGGTCTGCACGGTTTTGGCGATTGTGCTTGCGGTCTGTGTGCTTGTGTTCGACATTGGTTTTCTGCCCTCACTTATGGTTTGCCTTGTCTGGATCGTCAATCTGTCGGTGTACTGCAAGGAGGCAATGCGCTACTCAAAAGCTGGGAATAAAATCTCCTAAATATAATTGTGGGAGGAATACGCAAATGGACAGTCTTTATCTCATTTTGCTTGCCCTGTTCCTTCTTGTGATTATCCCACGGATAATGCAGCGAAGGAGATTGGCGGCAATCAGACATATTTTGAACCGAAAAATGTGGAACAAGGAGAACATTGAAATGAAAGAGTTGGCAAAACGGTTTATCGGAGAAGAGTGCATTATTTATACGATTACTTCAAATGACGGCAGCGTACAGGGATTGATAAAAGAAATTGATGACGGCGGTATGGTCATAGAGAAGAAAACAGGCGAACTGGAGATTATCAATCTGGATTTCGTCACCCGTATTCGGCAGTATCCGAGAAAGAAAAACGGGAAGAAAAAGGACATCGTATTGGACTAAAATCAACGAACCTGCTGAAATAGCACTGTATAGCACGCGAAAAATGCGTTTCGCTGCCTGTGGGCAACACATTCGCTGTTTGCGGGGAAGAGTTTTTACGGAAAATGCGCTATACTTTTCTTCGGAGGTACATAAAGCAGATAGTTTGTAAATATCAAAAAACATATTATGCCGAGCGGAAGGTTTAATTAAATGTAAAATTGAAAATGTAAAATTGAAAATTGCGGTCGGGCAGACAGTTTGCAAAATGCAAATCATTGTCGCCCGACTGTTTTTGTATATATAGAAGTTGCGTTTAAATGTATGGGCGGATGCTACGGTGTTGCAATTATTTTGTTATATTCAGAAAATTCGTATAAAAGAAAACGGAGTGCATTACGCACTCCGTTTTCTTACGCCCACAAAATAATAAAAAAAGAAGGAAATAGCTGTTTAATAAAGTAACAGTTTAACCTTGCAGGATTTCAAGTCATTTCCTGTAAACCGCTACCCTATGCGAGTATTCTAACACTAACAGTAATAAAAGTCAAGACTGTTATACTATTTTTTGTTATTGATAGTAATAATATCGTTTAACTTTACACATTGAATAAATCATGTGTCTGAAACTTGTGCAGATTATCAAAAGAAACCTGCCTGTCTGAAGAAGAAAATCCACAAAAACATCGTGAAACACGCTAAAACCGAAGTGAACACAACCGCCGCACCTGCAAGTTTGAAGTCGCTGTCCATTTGCTGAGCCATTGTGAATGACGAAACCGCACACGGCGATGCAAAAAGTCCGATAAGCGACACAAAGTCAACTCCTCTGATTCCTATAAGCGCCGCCGTACCCAGACAAAGTGCCGGCACAACAACAAGTCTTGCAATTATGCAGATTATGAGGTTGCGTGAACAGCCTTTTATGCTGTCAAATGTGACAGACGCACCGAGTACAATCAGCGCAAGCGGAGTTGCAACTGCCGCAATATCCGAAACCGTTTTGTCAATTGTTTCCGGAAGGCTTATATTGAACGCAACAGACAAAAGTCCGAGTACAGAGCCGATAATCAGCGGATTTTTGGCAATGCCTTTTAAAATTTTCAGCACATTTATCTTTTGCCCTCTGAAAATTTCAAGCGTGATGACGGCAAGCATATTGTAAATCGGAACAACAACAGCAACAAGCACGGCTGTCATGCCAAGCTTATCCTTGCCGAAAATATTCGCCGCAATCGGAAGTCCCATAAGGACAAAATTACTGCGGTAAATCGCCTGAATCATCGCACCACGGCTGTAATTTGACTTTTCAACAAGGAGTGTAAACCCGATTGACAAAAAGTAAATCGTGAACACGCCAATAACCGCAAAGGCAAGCAGCTTCGGGCTGAAAACGCTTGAGAAATCTGAGCCGTAGATGTTATTGAACATCAGAAACGGAAAAAATACATTGAAAACAATTTTGTTAAGCTGAGGCAGAAAGCTGTCCTGCAAAATTTTTAATTTTCTCACAAGAAAACCGATGAAAAGCATTATGAACATCGGCAGAACCGCATTAAGCGCAACGAAAAAGCTCTCCATAAAATCACCTCTTTTCAGCATACCACATTGCAAAAATTTTTTCAACAAAGCATATACCCGAAAATGTACATTTATTCAAGTTGAAATATGTCGATTTGTATGTTAAAATATTCTGTGAACGATTTAAAATGAAACAACGAGGTGTGTCCATGAAAAAATGTGAATTCTGCGGAAAACAGATATCGTATTTTGACCAGTATTGTGATGATGAGTGTCATATTAAAGCAAATAAATTTTACGAAAAGGGCGAGCGTTTCGGCAAGCTGTTTGCGGTAATCAATATGATTTGTGTGTTCGGAATTCCAATCGGACTTTTTATGCTCTCGTTTGCAAGAGAGGTCGGTCTTACCGTCGCACTTGCAAGCTGTGTAATTCTCGGAATTATGCTCATTATTCTTCCGTTTCCCACGGAAAATATGATTTCAAAATTCAAAATTCAGAAAGCCGTAAAAATCACAAGAATAATCGGCGGTGCGGTAATTTTCCTCGGAGTGCTGATTTTGCTCCTTGCATTGTTAATTAAATTTTGATTAAAATTGAATAAAACGAAAAATTGCGTCAATACTATTTTCAGCAAATACAAAGGAGGACTTTGAATGCTCGATAAAATAGCATTGACGCTTCTTATTATCGGCGGACTCAACTGGGGAAGTGTCGGTATTTTTCAGTTTGATCTTGTTGCGTGGATTTGCGGCGGACAGACAGGAATCATAAGCCGTATTGTTTATATCCTTGTCGGACTTTCCGCAATCTGGTGCATTACACTTTTATTCAGGGACACAAGCGACACCGTGACGGACGGAACAGTTGCGGATTCGTAGTTTTTGCAGTAGTGGTAGCCTTGCGGGCGGATGATATCCGCCCATACATTTAAACGCAACTTCTATATATACAAAAACAGTCGGGCAACAATGATTTGCATTTTGCAAACTGTCTGCCCGACCGCAATTTTCAATTTTCCATTTTCAACTTTCAATTTCAAAAAACTTTCGCTCGGGCATAATATGTTTTTTACATTGCAAACTGTCTACACGAAAGGGGAACGGCGGCTCGCCGTAAAATAACCATAAACAAAAAACAGGCTGTCATATGACAACCTGTTTTCTTATGTAATATTTACTGCGTGGCAGATTTATTTCAATTAAAGTGCCTCAACAATGGCTCTTGTATCTCTTGCAATAACCATTTCTTCGTCGGTTGCAATGAGTTCAACTCTGATTGCAGAATCAGGAGTTGAGAGTGTGCCTGTAACACCGCATGTAGCCTGCTTGTTGAATTCCTTATCCAACTTAACACCAAGGCATTCAAGATAGTCGCAAACCTTTTCACGGAGCATAGGCTGGTTTTCACCGATACCTGCCGTGAATACGATGCCGTCACAACCGCCGAGCGCTACATAATAGCTGCCGATGTACTTTGCAATCTGGTAGTAAAGCATTTCGTGGGCAAGGTGAGCTCTCATATTGCCGTCTGCTTCGGCTGCACAAACATCACGGTCGTCAGATGAAACGCCCGAAATGCCCAAAAGTCCTGATTCCTTGTTGAGAATCTTTGACATTTCCTCGGGAGTGAGATGCTCTTTTTCAGCGATAAATGTGATAACAGACGGATCAAGTGAACCTGAACGGGTACCCATCATAAAACCGCCGAGAGGAGTAAGTCCCATTGTAGTGTCGATAACCTTACCGCCCTTTACGGCTGTGATTGAAGAACCGTTGCCGATGTGACAGGTAATAAGCTTGAGCTCTTCCTTTTTTCTGCCCATAAGGTCAGCCATTTTTTCGGAAACATAACGGTGAGATGTGCCGTGAAAGCCGTACTTTCTTACACCGAACTTTTCATAATATTTGTAAGGTATTGCATACATAAATGCTTTTTCGGGCATTGTCTGGTGAAAAGCAGTATCAAAAACCGCAACCTGCGGAACTTTCGGACCGAAAACTCTTGTACATGCCTCAATGCCCTGAAGATGTGCAGGGTTGTGAAGAGGTGCAAGAGGAGCAAGCTCTCTGATTTTATTGATTACCGAGTTATTTACAAGCACCGACTTGTCAAAGTACGCACCGCCCTGCACAACTCTGTGACCTACAGCGGAAACCTCGGACAAATCGCTGATTGCACCGTATTCGGGATCTATGAGTGCGTTCTTAACAGCTTCAAAAGCCTGTGTGTGGTTAAGCATCTGTGTTTTGCGGTTGATTTTTTTGCCGTCGGGTGTTTTAAAACCAATGAAAGCACCGTTCTGACCGATTCTTTCACAGTTACCCTTTGCGAGAACTGCCTCGTTGTCAGTATCAATAAGCTGGTACTTGAGCGAGGAACTGCCTGCGTTGATTACGAGAATTTTCATTACAATCGTCCCCTTTGGTAGTTGTTTTCAGTTTAAAATATAAGAAATATATTTGCCTGTCGTCATATTTTATACTATAATGTAAATCAGAAAAAGACTTTTCAAAATTGACAGGTCACACATATATATGATACTCCAAATTATGTATGTTTTCAAGTGTTTTTTACAATATGTATGCGAAATAAAGGCTTCGGAGGAATAGTTATGGCAACAGCTGTCATCTGCGAATTCAATCCGTTTCACAACGGTCATAAATATTTGCTCGAAAGTGCAAAAAATGTGCTTAAAGAGCCGGTCATAGCAATTATGAGCGGCAGCTTTACCCAGCGTGGTGAGGTTGCTGTGTGCGACAAATTTGTCCGTGCAAAATCTGCCTTGAAAACGGTGCGGATTTGGTGCTTGAAATGCCCGTTGTGTTCTCACTTTCGGGGGCTGAGGGCTTTGCAAAGGCAGGTGTTGCGATTGCGTCGGCTTTTGACTGCATAAATCATCTTGCCTTCGGCAGTGAAAGCGGTGACTGCGAATTGCTAAAAAAATCCGCAAACGCTGTTTGTGATGAAAGGGTACAGGCTCTTGTGCGTGACGGAATGAAAAACGGCGGATACTACCCCCATGAACTTGAAAATGCCGTCAAAACGGTTTTCGGTGATGAGATTTCGTCCGTACTCTGCGAACCTAACAATATTCTTGGCGTTGAGTATATAAAGGCATTGAACGGTACGGGTGTTGAGCCGTTCTCGGTTGCAAGAACAGGTGCTGCACACGACAGCCAAATTGCGGGCGAGGGCTTTGCGTCTGCGTCACACATAAGAGAAATGTTGCGTAACGGTGAAAATGCGAAGAAGTACGCTCCGTACATTCCCGATGAAATCACATTCCCCGAAAATCTTGACAGACCGTTACTGTACCGCCTGCGTACTATGACAAGAGAGAATATTGCAAAACTGCCCGATGTGGGTGAGGGGCTTGAAAACAGAATTGCCGATGCGGCAGTGCGTTGCAGTACCTCATCAGAAATTGCCGACCTTGTAAAGACAAAGCGCTACACTCATGCACGCATACGGAGAATACTCGCCTGTGCATTGCTCGGAATTGAAAAAGCTCATACGCAAATCCCGATTGAGTATGTCCGTGTTTTAGGCTTTACAAACGAGGGTGCGGAATTGCTCAAAGACTGCCGGCTGAATATTGTCACCTCTGCAAGCAACGGTATCAGAACAGGCGGCAACACAAAGGCATTGCTTGAAAAGGACATTTTAGCCTACGATATTTCGGCACTTGCGTATGAAATTCCAAAAAGGAGCGGTCTTGATTTTACAACGCCTATTGTGAAAATATGACATTGGTCGATTGATTCGTCAATGATATGCCGAAAACGGCAGTTTCTGAGGATTTTTCTTACATTTTTTACCGCAAAAAACAGCGGATTTTACGGGATTTTTATCTTTTTTGTGAGAAGTGCAACAATAAGAGTGTAATCTTTTTGTAATTATTATTGAACCCGATAAAAGTAGAAAAATGGTCAAAAAAACATTGACAAATATTTAACAAAGATGATAAAATAGAATCAAACGAGAATTAGCTAAATTCTGAAACAACAATTGAAAGGATCCAGAAAAATGAAAAGAATTCTTTGCTTTCTGATGGCGTGCACAATGTGCGCATCAGCAGCGGTCGGACTCTCAGGATGCGGTTGTGACGACAACACATCATCAAAAAGCAGTAAGCCCGGCTACAAGGTTGAGCCGACAGAGCCTGACCTTACAAACGGAGATTTCGGATTTTTCATTATCAATCAGGAAGAACTTATGATTACAAAGTACACAGGTTCTGACACGGTTATTGAAATTCCCGAAAGCTACAAGAACTACAAAGTTACCGTAATCGGTGCAAGTGTGTTCAATGACTCCAAAATTACGGAAGTAACAATTCCGTCAAGTATCAAGCAAATTGAAGATTATGCCTTTTCAAGCTGTCACAGCCTCACAAAGGTAAATCTTTCCGAAGGTCTTGAAATCCTTAACAACAGCGTGTTCTTTAACTGCTCTGAGTTAAGAGAAATCAAGCTTCCGAGTACACTCAAAGAAATCGGACCGAGAGCTTTTTCGGGTGCGGCACTTAATAATGTTGTTCTTCCCGACAGCGGTAAACTTACAAAGATTGATGAATATGCTTTTTATCAGTCGCGTGAGCTTACAGACATTACAATTCCGGCTTGTATTACAAGTATTCCCGACAATGTATTCGCTGAATGCAGTAAGGAAGTTACAATCCACGGAGCAAGCGGTTCATATGCCCAGAACTATGCTAAGAAAAACAACCTTAAATTCAAGGCTGACTTAGGCAGTTCTTCAACAAAGGCAACAAAGGCAACAAAGGCAAGCGGTAAGGCTGCCGAGAAAGCCGAGTAATTGAGGCAAATTAATTTGATATCATTTTCAGCTTTGCTGAATCTAATATAATTATGCAAGATAAGAGGTAGATTAAATGAGTACAAAAGAGTATCCTATCGTAGATAACGCAGAAAGCTTTGAAGCTGCCCTTGCAAGAGTAAGAGAAGCTCAGAAAATTTTTGCTACCTACACACAGGAGCAGGTTGACAAGATTTTTCTTGCTGCCGCTACTGCTGCTAACCAGATGAGAATTCCGCTCGCTAAGATGGCTGTTGAAGAAACAGGCATGGGCGTTGCAGAAGATAAGGTTATCAAGAACCACTTCGCATCTGAGTATATTTACAATGCTTACAGAAATGTTAAGACTTGCGGCGTTCTTGAGGAAGACAAGGCTTACGGCATTAAGAAGATTGCTGAGCCAATCGGTGTAATCGCTGCCGTTATTCCTACAACAAACCCAACTTCAACCGCTATCTTCAAGACACTCGTTTGTCTTAAAACAAGAAACGGTATCATCATCAGCCCGCATCCCCGTGCTAAGAAGAGCACAATTGAGGCTGCCAAGGTTGTTCTTGAAGCTGCTGTTAAGGCAGGCGCTCCGGAGGGTATCATCAGCTGGATTGATATTCCTTCACTCGAACTCACAAACACACTTATGCAGGAAGCTGACTGCATCCTCGCAACAGGTGGCCCCGGCATGGTTAAGGCTGCTTATTCATCAGGTAAGCCTGCACTCGGTGTTGGCGCCGGTAACACACCTGCTATCATTGATGAAACAGCTGACATTTTACTCGCAGTTAACTCAATTATCCACTCAAAGACATTTGATAACGGTATGATCTGTGCTTCAGAGCAGTCTGTTATCGTTGAAAAGAAGATTTACAGCAAAGTTAAGAAGGAATTCAAGGCTCGTGGCTGCTACTTCCTTAACGAGGAAGAGACAGAGAAGGTTAGAAAGACTATCATCATCAACGGCGCTCTTAACGCTAAGATTGTTGGTCAGAAGCCTGTTACAATCGCAGCTCTTGCAGGTGTAACAATTCCTGAGGAAACAAAGGTTCTTATCGGTGAGGTAGAATCAGTTGACATCAGCGAAGAGTTTGCTCACGAGAAGCTTTCTCCTGTACTCGCTATGTACAAGGCTGAAGATTTTGAAGATGCTATTGCAAAGGCTGAGCATCTTATTGCTGACGGCGGTTACGGTCACACATCTTCACTTTATGTTGACGCTGTAAACGAAAGAGCAAAGATTGACGAGTTCGCATCAAGAATGAAAACTTGCCGTATCCTTGTAAACACACCTTCTTCACAGGGTGGTATCGGTGACCTTTACAACTTCAAGCTTACTCCTTCACTCACACTCGGCTGTGGTTCATGGGGCGGCAACTCTGTTTCTGAGAATGTTGGTTGCAAGCACCTTATCAATATTAAGACAGTTGCCGAGAGGAGAGAAAATATGCTTTGGTTCAGAGCACCTGAAAAGGTTTATATCAAGAGGGGCTGTATGCCTGTAGCTCTTCAGGAACTCAAGGATGTAATGGGTAAGAAGAGAGCATTCATCGTTACTGACTCATTCCTTTATAAGAATGGCTACACAAAGCCAATCACAGACAAGCTCGATGAAATGGGCATCACATATACAACATTCGCAGATGTTGAGCCTGACCCATCACTTATTTCAGCTCAGAAGGGTGCAGAGGCTATGCGTAAGTTTGAGCCTGACTGCATTATCGCACTCGGCGGCGGTTCAGCAATGGATGCCGGCAAGATTATGTGGGTTCTCTATGAGCATCCGGAAGTTGACTTCCAGGATATGGCTATGCGTTTCTGCGATATCCGTAAGAGAGTTTACACATTCCCGAAGATGGGTGAGAAAGCATACTTCATTGCTATCCCAACATCATCAGGTACAGGTTCTGAGGTTACTCCTTTCGCAGTTATCACAGACCAGAATACAGGCGTTAAGTATCCGCTTGCTGACTATCAGCTTATGCCTAAAATGGCAATCGTTGATGCTAACAACATGATGAGCGGTCCTAAGGGACTTACAGCTGCATCAGGTATCGACGCTGTTTCTCACGCACTTGAGGCTTACGCTTCAATGATGGCTACAGATTTCACAGACGGTCTTGCACTCCGTTCACTCAAGCTTATCTTCGAGTATCTCCCTGCTTGCTATGACAACGGTATGAACGAGCCTGTTGCTCGTGAGAAGGTTGCTCACGCTGCTACAATGGCAGGTATGGCATTCGCTAACGCATTCCTCGGTGTTTGTCACTCAATGGCTCATAAGCTCGGTGCTTTCCATCATGTACCGCACGGTATTGCTAACGCACTTATGCTTGAGCAGGTAATCAGATTCAACTCAGCAGAAGTTCCTGCTAAGATGGGTACATTCCCACAGTATGATCACCCGCACACACTTGCTCGTTATGCTGAAGTAGCTCGTTACTCGCCTCGGCGGCAAGAACGATACAGAGAGCGTTGAAAACCTTATCAAGCTGTTAACGACCTCAAGGCAAGAGTTGGCATCAAGAACTCTATCAAGGATTATGTTCCGGACGAAGAGGACTTCCTCAACCGTCTTGACGCTATGACAGAGCAGGCATTTGATGACCAGTGCACAGGTGCAAACCCAAGATATCCGCTCTTCAAGGAAATCAAGCAGATGTACCTCAATGCTTACTATGGCAACAACAGCGAGACTGTTTAATCTATCTCGTAATGCATAATTATAAAACACCCTGCCCACGTGGCAGGGTGTTTTGTTGTATATGGATAATACCGCAATTTTCCATTTTCAACTTTCAATTTAAATAAACTTCCGCTCGGGCATAATATGTTTTTGGATATTTACAAACTATCTACACGAATTGGGTACGGCGGCTCGCCGTGCGGGCGTCCAATGAACGCCCCTACAGGATTGTGCGAATAATTACAATGCTACGCTCGGGCATAATATGCTTTTAATATTACAAACTATTATGCACAATGCACAAAAGAATGTTAAAAATTTCACAAATATTTAGTTAAAAGTTTAACGAATTTTTATGCACTTCGCATAAAATATCTTGCTCTTTTTGTTTGAAAGGTAAAAAATATTTTATTTGTATTTGCTAAATGCACAAAGAAAATTAAAATTATTTTGTTATTTTTACACTGTACTAACCCCTAAAATTGTTGTATAATATAACCGAAGCAATGAAAGATTGCTTGATGAATTTTTAATATTTTAAAAAAATATTTTAAAGCGAAAGGGGCTTTATTATGAAATTAGATACAGTTCTTGCAAAAAGAGAGAACAAGGTAGTTTATAAAGACGGTGCGCTTGCAGCCAAAGTTTTTGACGAGTGTTATCCGAAATCAGATATTCTTAACGAGGCTCTTAATCAGGCAAGAGTTGAGGAAACAGGACTCAATATTCCGAAAATTGAAGAGGTTACAAAGATTGACGGAAAATGGGCAATCATCTCCACCTTCATCGAGGGCAAAACTCTTGCGGAGCTTATGGCAGAGCATCCCGAAAAAGAGGACGAATACCTCAATCTCTTTGTTGACATTCAGGTTAAAATCCTCAGCCAAAAAGCACCGTTGCTTAACAAACTCAAGGATAAGATGAAACGCAAAATCAGCGAAACCGACCTTGACGCAACAACAAGATATGAGCTTGAAACCCGTCTTAACGGTATGCCGAACCACACAAAGGTTTGTCACGGCGATTTCAACCCGAGTAATGTTATCATTGACGAGTCGGGTACACCGTATGTTATTGACTGGTCACACGCAACACAGGGTAACGGTTCAGCCGATGCCGCAAGAACTTACCTCTTGTTCCGTTTGAATCATCAGGAAGAGCTTGCAGAAAAGTATATGAAGCTTTACTGCACAAAGACCGACACAGCCCGTCAATATGTTGACCGCTGGCTTCCGATTGTAGCCGCATCACAGTCTGTTAAGGGCAAACCCGAAGAGAGAGAGTTCCTTCTCAAATGGGCAAGTGTTTGCGAATACCAGTAATGCCGTATAAATGTATTTTTAATTCATATTTTACTCAGCAAAATTTCATTTTGAAATTTTCTCTCCTCTGTTTTTTTCATAATTGTATTACGGAAACCGAATAAAAGCAGCTCCCGCTCCAAATCCTTGGTGCGGGAGTTGCTTTTTTGATGCGGAATTTATGTTGACGGTACGCTGTAAATATTACAAAAGGTTACAAATTTTGTAATAATTCGCTTTATTTTGGTGCTTGAAATAAAGATTTTGTGAGTGAAACTGCATCAAATTTTCTGAATTAGCAAAAAATACGGGCTTTGGGGTTGATTTTTTAAAAGAGTGATGTTATAATGGTTACAATGTTGTTATCAAGGTGTAACCTGATTTGTAATTTACTGTCAGATTTGGTAACAATTTTTCGGTCAAATCTTCCGTACAGATTAAAACGGACTGTACTTTGAGTCGGTCGTTATTTTTCTGTAAGAGCTTTGACTCTCTGATAAAAATGGAGGTAATTAACGATGCAGAGAATAAAAAAGATTACTGCAATCATTCTGAGTGTTCTCACACTTTCAAGTGTATGCGTATTCGGTTCTTCATTTTCTGCCGGTGCAAAAGGCACGGGTGCAGGTCTTGCAGAATGGGCACTCAATGCTATAACAGCGGATGGTCATATGTTTACGGCGGTTCAACCCCCGGAGCAGTTGACTGTTCAGGCCTTATCTATTCATATGCCGGCGGCGAAAGATGCGGTAATCCACAGCTTGAAACAGCTACCGAAACAGGTTCGGTAAGCGCAGGCATTCCTAATGTTCACGGTCTTGGACTTTGGCGTCCCGGTCATGTCGGTGTCTATGTCGGCAACGGTATGGAGGTTGACGCAAGAGGTGATGAATACGGTGTTTGCTATGAGGCAATCGGCGGTTATAACAATTGGACATACTGGTTCAAGCTTGCCGCAGTTTCATATGTAACAAACGGTTGGGAAAGCTTTAACGGCAACTACTACTACTACGAAAACGGCGAGTACATTGTAAATACTTCAAGAACAATTGACGGTACTACATATTACTTTGATTCACAGGGCAGATCGAGCAAGACTCCTTCAAACACTTCTTCAAGCAGTTCGTCGGGTTCAAGCTCATCAGGTTCTTCAGGTTCTTCAAGTTCATCAGGCAGCTCATCATCTTCAAGCAACACACCGAGTGTTTACAAGAACGGTTCGTCGGGTGCTGAGGTAAAGAAGATTCAGCAAAGACTTGCTGACCTCGGCTATTATGACGGTGCAGTTGACGGTTACTTCGGTGACGCAACAGAAGAGGCTTATAAGGCATTCCAGAAAGCCGCAGGTCTTACAGTTGACGGTATTGCAGGCGATTCGAGAAATACACTTTATTCGGAGAATGCTCCCGAAGCTCCAAAAGCCGATACCACAACAAAGACTGAGGACAAGCCCGAGGAAGAAACAACTGCTCCCACAGAGGCAACAACAGAGCCTGTAACAGAGGCAGTTCAGTATCAGAACGGTGACGAAAACGATGAAGTAACTGCAATTCAGCAGCAGCTTATAAAGCTCGGCTACTTTGCAATGGATGCAACAGGCTACTACGGTGAATATACAGCGCAGGCCGTTGCAAATTTCCAGAATCAGAATTCACTCGATTCAACAGGTATTGTTGATGAGAAAACATACAACGCACTGTTCAGCGACAACGCAGTTGCAAACCCCAAAACAGAGGTTGTAAGCGGTGAGGTTTCTCCGGCGGTTTCAGCCGCTCCGATTGAGATGCCTTCTTCAACAGGTGCATCGCAGTTCATTCTTTCAAACGAAAAGAATCAGAACTACTCGGACACAGCATCAAGCGTTGCCGTTCAGTCCGTAAAGTCTGCCGACAAGGCTCTTGCAAAGTCAAATGCCGCAAGCACACCGACTCTTGTTGCCGCAGTTCAGAGATCCGCAAATGTAGGTCTTTGGTTTGTGCTTGTTGCAGTTATCCTCGGCGCAATTGCTTTTGTATTCTTCCTTCGTGACAGAAAGCTTTCAAGATATTCAAGATATAATCGCAAGAAGAAAAAAAAGAGACCACCAAAGCCGAACTTGACGCAAGATGGTAATTGATATATAATCCGATTATTAAACAGTCGATTGCAAAGCAGTCGGCTGTTTTTGCTTAATTGAAAATGGAAAATTGAAAATTGTGGTCGGCGGTGTGCCACCGCAATCTATTCGAGAAGATACTCGGATAAAGAAATTGCATCAGATGCCCGAATACGGCATTGATGCAATTTTTGCTTTATATTGCTTTATATGAAAGTAAATGTATACTTGTAGGGGTAGCCTTGCGACTATATTTCAGACGGGAGGATATTATCCGCCTACGACACGAACGGGGAACGGTGACATACCGTACGAATAAAAATGTGGACATTTATTGCACATTCGTGTTAAAATACAAGATGAAAGAGTGTGTGGAAAGAAAGCGGTGACTGTTAATGAAAAAATCCGAAAAACCAATCGACAAAATAAAAGTCAAAAAGTCGATTTTCAAAAGGCTTTTCTTTCACATACTTGTGCTGTTTATTTTGGCGGTGATTGTTTCGGGTACGCTCAATTGCATTGAAAACATTCAGCGCACAAGGCGGTTTACACGACAGCTGACCGAAAGTGCGTTAAAGGTTGCAACAGAAACTTTTGAACGCTGCGATATAAACGCATTGCTTGATAATCCCGATTCCGAAGAATATCGGAAGGCCGTTAAGACCTTGAGGTGGATTTGTCAGACGAATCACCTTGAATATATGTACATTTACATTCCGAATTTTGACGAAAACAAGGTTACATATGTTATGACTGTTGCCGATGATGACAGCGAAAACGAGAATGTTTTAAATGTGAGAAGTGCAGGTGCAGAGGTTGACCACAGCTTGTGGGACGCTGAAAAAGAGGCGTGGGAAAATCCTAACCTTGTCACGGCTTACGAATATCAGAACGACAGCTTCGGCAGTTTTTACACGGCATTTTCAGCGATTCAAGGCAAGGACGGCAAGCCTGTTGCATTAATCGGTGCGGACTATTCGCTGACGCAGATTTATACGGAAATCATTTTCTATACTGCAATGCGAGTTCTTGCGTTGTTTGTTGTGCTGGCAATTGTATTCTTGCTTGTAATGCGGTTTGTCAGAAAAAAGATGTATAATCCGATACTTTTGATTTTTGAAAAAATTCGAGGATACTTTTCCGACAAGGCTGACGGCACAAATACAAAGAAAGCGTTTGTGCCGATAAAACTCGGCTCTGACGATGAAATTCAGCTTTTGGCTGATTATTTCAACGATATGGCTCACGATGTAGAAACTTATGTTGAAAAAAATTCCGCCCTTGCGAGTGAAAAGGCTAAGAATGAAACCGAGCTTGAGGTTGCAAGGCGGATTCAGTACGGAATAATTGCGAGAGAAAAGAATGTTGTCTTTGCCGATTGTTTTGATGTTTCGGCAAGAATGGAGTCTGCAAGACAGGTAGGCGGCGATTTTTACGATTGCTTTGCATTGCCTGACGGCAGAATATGTGCAGTAGTCGGTGATGTGTCGGGCAAGGGCGTTGCGGCGGCAATGTTTATGGCTTTTGCAAAAACTCTTATCCACGAAAAAATGACCGAAAATGCAGAACCGACAGGGCATTTGAAGAAATCAACAGGGAACTCTGTTCGTCAAATCCCGAGGGAATGTTTGTAACTGCATTTGCCGTGATTTTTGACAAAAACAGCGACAGCTTTTTGTACATAAATGCAGGTCATAACAAGCCTGTTGCGGTGAGCAACGGCAAGGCTGAATTTTTAGAATGTAAGCCGTGTATAATGCTCGGTGTGTTTGATGATGCAAGGTATGTTGTGAACAGCGCTGAATTTGAAAACGGAGATATAATTTGCCTTTACACCGACGGTGTGAATGAGGCAACAAATGCGGATAATGAATTTTTCGGCAACGAAAGACTTGTGTCTGCCTGTCAAAATGCCGAACAGACTGCAAAAGGTGTGTGCGACGGAGTTTATGACGCTTTGACGGACTTTACCGAAAATGCGGAGCAATTTGACGATATAACAATTGTTGCAATAAAAAACAGCAAAAACAGAGATTGAAGGGTTATGAATGTTTAAATCGGAAAACAATCAGATTACAATAGAACAGGTGAGAAAGCTTGACGAGGAATATACTCTTGTCGATATCCGAGATGAAATTTCGTTTGAATACGGTCACATTGACGGTGCAAAGAATATTCCGCTTGCAAAAATCAAAGAGGATAATTCACTTTTGCCAAAAGACAAGCTTGTTGTCCTCTGTTGCAAAAGCGGTCAGATAAGTGACGAGCTTGCAGAAAATCTGCGTGATGACGGATTCAATGCCGTGAATCTTGAGGGCGGTTATTACAGTTGGTTGAGAAGTCAATTCGAGAATGAGGACTATGCAACCGATGTTGAAAAAAGCATCCGCAAAAAGTTCAGCAAGACGATTTGGAGCAGATTTACTGCGGCGATAATCGAGTACAAGCTTGTTGAGCCGAACGATAAAATTGCCGTCTGCATTTCGGGGGGCAAGGATTCAATGCTGATGGCAAAGCTTTTTCAGGAGTTGAAAAGACACAATAAATTTCCGTTTGAGCTTGTTTTTCTTGTAATGGATCCGGGCTACAGCGTTGAAAATCGTGATGTAATCGAGAGCAATGCCCGTAGGCTGAACATTCCGATAACTGTTTTTGAAACAGATATTTTTAATTTCTGTTTATAATGTTGACAAATATCCCTGCTACCTTTGTGCAAGAATGAGGAGAGGTTATCTCTACAAAAAAGGCAAAAGCAGCTCGGCTGTAACAAAATCGCACTCGGTCATCACTATGACGATGTTATAGAAACTATTCTTATGGGTATGCTCTACGGCGGTCAGGTTCAGACAATGATGCCGAAGCTCCACAGCACAAACTATGAGGGAATGGAACTTATCCGCCCTCTCTACCTCGTTCGTGAGGCTGAAATCAAGCATTGGCGAGATTACAACAAGCTGAATTTCATTCAATGTGCGTGCCGTTTTACGGACACCTGCACAACCTGTTCCCCGAACAGCAACACAGGCTCAAAACGACAGGAAATAAAACAGCTTATAGCAAATCTGAAGAAAATCAATCCCCAGATTGAAAGCAATATTTTCCACAGCGTTGAAAATGTCAACCTCGATACGATTATTTCATATAAACAGGGCGATAATAAAGTTTCGTTTCTGGACAGATATGATGATATGGGGAAGGGCAAAGTAATTAAAATTAAAATTGAAAATTGAAATGAATGTCGGAAGACAGTTTGCAAAATGCAAAGCAATGTCTTCCCGACTGTTTTTGTTTGTGTAAAAGCTGTTGTTTAAATGTAGGGGCGTTCATTGGACGCCCGCAGGTAATGGTAGAAAATATATGTTAAAACGAATTTGATAAATCCCACAAAGCAATTGTTATACTGTAGCGGCGAACAGTGTTCGCCAATCGAAACGATTGTAAAATCGGTTCGACTTAATACAAATCGTTTGTTATATGAAATTTATATTTGCTATTTACCAAAAAAATTGGTTTTGCTTGATTTGTGTTTGCACACAAATCAATTGGCGAACCGTGTTCGCCGCTACAGTTGAACAATGACTTTGCGACATCTATACACTTTGTATTTATCATAATGTATGTTCTGTTACTTGCGGGCGTCAGATGAACGCTTCTAGCTTCTTCTGTTTAAAACCATACACCGTGTCGGGTGTTGCATTGGGATGTAAAAAATAGCCCGAAAAGAAAAATAATTCTTTTCGGGAAATAAAACCTGTAAAAATATAAAAAAGTCAGTAAAATCCGAAAAAAATCCGAAAATTCTCTTGACTTATTGATTATTTCAATATAGAATAATAAAATGTACCATAATGGGGATACGTACCGAAGAGGTCGGGAAAATCCGCAAAAAACTTTATCCGACAAGGGGATATTATCACAAAAATCCTTTTGTGTCAAGAGCTTTTTATGAGCAGATTTTCAGTACCGCTTGCCCCGTTTCATAGATTTTTTAAGGAGTGATACGCCTATGGTTAATGTCAAACCCGTAAAGCTTGGCAACACCGAAAGAATGAGTTTTGGTAAAATCGATGAAGTAATTGATATGCCTAATCTTATCGACATTCAGAAAGCGTCATACAAATGGTTGCTTGACGAAGGTCTTAAAGAAGTATTTAAAGATGTTTCGGGCATTACCGATTATCAGGACAACCTTGTTCTCGATTTTATCGACTACACACTTGATGTTGATCACCCGAACTACAGCGTAATTGAGTGTAAGGTTCGTGATGCAACATATTCAGCTGCTCTCAGAGTAACCGCAAGACTTTTGAACAAGTCAACGGGTGAAATCAAAGAGAGCAATGTATTTATGGGCGATTTCCCGCTGATGACCGCAAGCGGCACATTCGTTATCAACGGTGCTGAGCGTGTTATCGTTTCACAGCTTGTAAGAAGCCCGGGCGTTTACTATAAAATGGATCACGATAAAACCGGTAAGGAACTGTATTCAACAACAGTTATCCCGAATCGTGGTGCATGGCTTGAGTATGAAACCGATGTAAACGATGTTTTTTATGTTCGTATTGATAAGAACCGTAAGCTTCCCGTTACATCATTTATCAGAGCACTCGGTCTTGGCTCGGATGCCGAAATTCTCGACTATTTCGGTGACGATGAAAGAATGAGAGCTACTATCGAAAAGGATGCCGCTTCAAATGTTGAAGAAGGTCTTATCGAGGTTTACAAAAAGCTCCGTCCGTCTGAGCCTCCGACAGTTGACAGTGCGCAGACACACATAAACAACCTGTTCTTTGACCCCGGTCGTTATGATATGTCAAGAGTAGGCAGATATAAATACAACAAAAAGCTCGGTATTGCAAACCGTCTTGAAGGTCAGGTTCTTGCAGAGCCGATTGCCAACCACGCACAGGTGAGGTTATGGCTCTTCGTGATGAAAAAATCACAAAGGAAAAGGCTTTTGAAATCGAAAACGCAGGTGTTAAGATTGCCTATGTAAAGGCTGCCGATGAAACAATCGTTAAGGTTATTTCAAACGGTATGGTTGACATCGCTTGCTATGTTGATTTTGACGCAGAAGCAGAGTGTGATATCAAGGAAAATGTTCGTTTTGATGTTCTTTGCGAAATTCTTGATTCCTGTGAGAATGAGGATGACCTCAAGGAAATGCTCAGAAGCCGTGCAGATGAGCTTGTTCCTAACCACATCACAGTTGATGATATCTTTGCAACAATCAACTACCTCAACTGTGTTGCTCACGGTGTCGGTAACACAGATGATATCGACCACCTCGGCAACAGAAGAATCCGCTGCGTAGGCGAACTTCTTCAGAACCAGTTCAGAATCGGTTTCTCCCGTCTTGAAAGAGTTGTAAGAGAGAGAATGACAACCCAGTCACAGGATATGGAGTCACTTTCGCCTAACTCACTCATCAATATCCGTCCCGTAACAGCGGCAATTAAAGAATTCTTCGGTTCTTCACCGCTTTCACAGTTCATGGATCAGGGTAACCCACTTGCAGAGCTTACCCACAAGCGTCGTCTTTCAGCCCTCGGTCCGGGCGGTCTTTCAAGAGATCGTGCAGGATTTGAGGTTCGTGACGTACACTACACACACTATGGCCGAATGTGTCCTATTGAAACTCCTGAAGGTCCTAACATCGGTCTTATCTCATATCTTGCTTCATTTGCCCGTATCAACAAGTACGGCTTTATCGAAGCTCCTTATCGTAAAATTGACAAGGAAACAGGCGTTGTAACCGACGAGGTTGTTTATATGACAGCCGATGTTGAGGATAACTACGCTGTTGCACAGGCTAACGAACCGCTTGATGAAAACGGCAGATTTGTTCATTCAAGAGTCGTAGGTCGTTACCGTGACGAGTTCGTAGAGTATTCTCCCGAAAGATTCGACTTCATGGATGTATCTCCTAAGATGGTTGTATCTGTTGCTACGGCTATGATTCCGTTCCTTGAAAACGATGACGCAAACCGTGCTCTCATGGGTGCGAACATGCAGCGTCAGGCAGTTCCGCTTCTCCGCAGTGAAGCTCCTATCGTCGGTACAGGTATGGAGTACAAGGCAGGTACAGACTCAGGCGTTTGTATCCTCGCTGAGGAAGACGGTATCGTTATGAGCGTTGACGCCCGTAACATTCGTGTACAGTATGACTCGGGCAGAGTTCAGGACTTTGAGGTTATCAAGTTCCTCCGCTCTAACCAGGTACATGTATCAACCAGCGTCCTATCGTGTCAAGAGGACAGAGAGTTAAGAAGGGTGAAGTTCTCGCAGACGGTCCCGCTACCGAAAACGGTGAAGTTGCTCTCGGTAAGAACGCTCTCATCGGCTTTATGACATGGGAAGGTTACAACTACGAGGATGCTGTTCTTATCAACGAAAAAATCGTTCGTGATGATGTTTATACATCAATTCACATTGAAGAATATGACACAGAGGCAAGAGATACAAAGCTCGGACCCGAAGAGATTACAAGAGATATCCCGAATGTAGGTGAAGATGTTCTCAAGTATCTTGACGAGGACGGTATCATTCAGATCGGTTCTGAGGTTAAAGCAGGCGATATCCTTGTCGGTAAAGTAACTCCAAAGGGTGAAACAGAGCTTACAGCCGAGGAAAGACTCCTTCGTGCAATCTTCGGTGAAAAGGCAAGAGAAGTCAGAGATACATCTCTCCGTGTGCCTCACGGTGAATGCGGTACTGTTGTTGATGTTAAGGTGTTTACCCGTGCAGACAGCAGAAACGAACTCCAGCCCGGTGTAAACAAGGTTGTAAGAGTTTACCTTGCACTCAAGAGAAAAATCAGCGTAGGCGATAAGATGGCAGGTCGTCACGGTAACAAGGGTGTTATTTCAAGAATTCTCCCAATGGAAGATATGCCGTTCCTTCCTGACGGTACTCCGCTTGATATCGTACTTAACCCGTTGGGCGTACCTTCTCGTATGAACATCGGTCAGGTTCTTGAGGTTCACCTCGGTTATGCCGCAAAGGCACTTGGCTGGAAGATTATGACTCCTGTATTTGACGGCGCTCATGAGCAGGACATTTTCCAGTGTCTTAAAGACGCAGGTTACAGCGAGGACGGTAAGACATGGCTTGTTGACGGCCGTACAGGCGAGCGTTTCGATAACCCTGTAACAGTAGGTTATATGTACTACCTCAAGCTCCATCACCTCGTTGATGAAAAAATCCACGCAAGAAGCACAGTCCTTACTCTCTCGTTACACAGCAGCCACTCGGCGGTAAAGCCCAGTTCGGCGGTCAGCGTTTCGGTGAGATGGAAGTTTGGGCACTTGAGGCTTACGGCGCTGCTTATACACTTCAGGAAATTCTTACAGTTAAGTCGGACGATGTTGTCGGCCGTGTTAAGACCTACGAGGCTATCGTTAAAGGTCAGAATATTCCTGCTCCGGGTATTCCTGAGTCATTCAGAGTTCTTATTAAGGAACTCCAGTCACTTTCACTTGATGTTCGTGTTCTTAACTCTGACGGTGAAGAAATTGACATTAAGCAGAAGTTTGATGAGGACGAGGATATTGTTGATGCAACAAATCCGGAATTTGAAGAAGACCATGTAATGACATCAATGAACGGCTACACTCTTGACGAGGGCGGCGAAGAAGGCAATATGTTTGACGATTCACTTGCCGATGTTGAAGAGGACAGCTACACATCGGATGATTTCAGCGATGACTTTGGCAGTGACGATATGTAAGGAGGAAATGCAATGATAGATAATAATGTTTTTGACTCAATTAAAATCGGACTTGCTTCTCCTGAGCAGATGAGAGAATGGTCTTACGGCGAAGTTAAAAAGCCCGAGACAATTAACTATCGTACTCTCAAGCCTGAAAGAGACGGCTTGTTCTGCGAACGCATTTTCGGACCGACAAAGGACTGGGAATGTCACTGCGGTAAATACAAGAGAATCCGTTTTAAGGGTAAAATCTGTGACCGTTGCGGTGTTGAAGTAACCCGTTCAAAGGTTAGAAGAGAGCGTATGGGACACATTGAGCTTGCCGCTCCCGTGTCGCACATTTGGTATTTCAAGGGAATTCCTTCAAGAATTGCCCTTATGCTTGATATTTCTCCCAAGCTTTTGGAGAATGTACTCTATTTCTCACAGTACATCGTAACAGATCCCGCGACTGCCGTGACCTTGCAAAGTATCAGTGCCTTACCGAGGGTGAGTACAATGATATGCGTGAGAAGTATGAAAATGACTTTGAAGCAGGTATGGGTGCCGAGGCAATCAAAAAGCTCCTTGCCGAGATTGACCTTGATGCTCTTTCCGCTTCACTTAAAGAAGAACTCGAAACTGCATCGGGTCAGAAGAGAGTTAGACTCCTTAAAAGACTTGATGTTGTTGAAAGCTTCAGAATGTCGGGCAACCGTCCCGAGTGGATGATTCTCGATGTTGTTCCGGTAATTCCGCCGGATATCCGTCCTATGGTTCAGCTTGACGGCGGTCGTTTTGCAACAAGTGACCTTAACGACCTCTATCGCCGAGTTATCAACCGTAACAACAGACTTAAAAAGCTCCTTGAGCTTAACGCACCTGAAATCATCATCCGCAACGAGAAGAGAATGCTTCAGGAATCCGTTGACGCACTCATCGACAACGGCAGACGAGGCAGACCGGTTACAGGACCTAACAACCGTGCCCTCAAGTCACTTTCGGATATGCTTAAAGGTAAGCAGGGCCGTTTCCGTCAGAACCTTCTCGGTAAGCGTGTTGACTACTCAGGCCGTTCGGTTATCGTTGTAGGACCTGAACTCAAAATGTATCAGTGCGGTCTTCCTAAGGAAATGGCACTTGAACTCTTCAAGCCGTTCGTTATGAAACGCCTTGTTGAAACTAAAGCAGAGCAGAATATCAAATCAGCAAGAAAAGCTGTTGAGCGTGCAAAGGACAATGTCTGGGACGCACTTGAAGTTGTAATCAAGGGACACCCCGTTCTCCTCAACCGTGCTCCAACACTTCACCGTCTTGGTATTCAGGCATTTGAGCCTGTTCTTGTTGAAGGTCGTGCTCTTAAACTTCATCCGCTCGCTTGTACAGCATACAACGCTGACTTTGACGGCGACCAGATGGCTGTCCATGTACCTCTTTCGGCAGAGGCACAGGCAGAAGCAAGATTCCTTATGCTCGCAGCAGGCAACCTTCTCAAGCCTTCTGACGGTCAGCCTGTTACAGTTCCTACACAGGATATGATCCTCGGTTCTTACTACCTTACACTTGATAAGGACGGTGAGAGAGGCGAAGGAAAGGTATTCCGTGATGTTGATGAAGTTATGATGGCTTATCAGACAGGCGTTATTGAGCTTCACTCAAAAATCAAGGTTCGCCGTGAACTTGAAATTGACGGAAAAATCGAATCCGGTATTGTAGACACAACAATCGGTAAGATTATCTTTAACAATCCTATTCCTCAGGATCTCGGCTTTATCGACAGAAGTATCCCCGAAAACAGATTCAAGTTTGAGGTTGACTTCCTCGTTGGTAAATCGGGTCTTAAGAAGATTATTGATAAATGTATTAAAATTCACGGTCCGGTAAGAACAAGCGTTGTTCTTGACCACATTAAGGCACAGGGCTATAAGTATTCTACAAAGGGTGCTATTACCGTTGCCGTTTGTGACGCAGTTATTCCTCCTCAGAAGAAGGCGATTATTGCGAGGCAGAGAAGGAAGTTGATGTTATTCGTGATGAGTTTATGATGGGTCTTCGTTCAAACGAGGAGCGTTACGAAGAAGTTCTTCGTATCTGGGAAAAGGCTACTAACGATGTAACCGACGCCTCCAGAAAAACCTTGACCGCTACAACCCAATCTTCATGATGGCTGACTCAGTGCCCGTGGTAGTATGAGCCAGATCAGACAGCTTGCAGGTATGCGTGGTCTTATCGCCAATACATCAGGTAAAACAATCGAAATTCCTATCAGAGCTAACTACCGTGAAGGCCTTAACATCTTGGAGTACTTTATTTCATCTCGTGGTGCTCGTAAAGGTCTTGCCGATACAGCTCTTCGTACAGCCGACTCAGGTTACCTTACCCGCCGTCTTGTTGATGTATCACAGGAAGTTATTATCCGTGAAGAGGACTGCGGTACTACAGAAGGTCTTGAAATCTTTGACATCAAAGCAGGCGAATCGAATGTTATCGAAGGACTCCACGAGCGTCTTATCGGAAGATATCTCCTTGATGACTTCTGCGATTCTAACGGTAATGTTCTTGTTTCAAAGGATGTTATGATGGGCGACAAAGAGGCTGACATCATCGTTAATTCGGGTGTTGACCACATCAAGATTCGTTCGGTACTTGAATGTCGTGCAAAACACGGCGCTTGCCGTAAGTGCTACGGTTCTAACCTTGCCAACCGTCAGCCTGTTACTGTCGGTGAGGCTGTCGGTATTATTGCCGCTCAGTCAATCGGTGAGCCGGGTACACAGCTTACAATGAGAACATTCCATACCGGTGGTGTTGCATCTGCCGAAGATATCACACAGGGTCTTCCGAGAGTTGAAGAGCTTTTCGAGGCTCGTAAACCAAAGAGCCTTGCAATCATCAGTGAAATCGACGGTGATGTTCGTTTTGAAGAAATCAAAAACGCAAAGCACGCTGTTATCTTTAACAAGGAAACAGGCGAAGAAAGAGCTTACCTCATTCCTTTCGGTTTCCGTGTAAAGGTATTTGACGGCGACCACATCAAAAAGGGTGACAAGATTACCGACGGTGCTGTTAATCCGCACGATATACTCGATATTCTCGGACCTGAGGCAGTCATGAACTACCTTATTTCGGAAGTACAGAGTACCTACCGTTTACAGGGTGTTGAAATCAACGATAAGCACATTGAGGTTATCGTTCGTCAGATGATGCGTAAGGTTAAGGTTGAGGACGCAGGCGACACAGGCTTTATGTCAGGTCAGACCTACGACAAGAACGAAGTCCTTTACGAGAATGAGCAGATTAAAAAGCGTATTGCCAACGGCGAAGAAGGTCTTCGTGAGGCAACATTCACTCAGCTCCTCCTCGGTATCACAAAGGCCGCTCTTGCAACAGACAGCTTCCTTTCAGCCGCATCATTCCAGGAAACAACAAGAGTTCTTACAGATGCCGCTATCAAGGGTAAGGTTGATCCGCTCGTCGGCCTTAAAGAGAATGTTATCCTCGGTAAGATTATCCCTGCAGGTACAGGTATGCAGAGATATGCAGATGTTCAGCTTGAGAGTAATTCTGAGGCAGAAATCGTTGAGAATGACGATACAGACGATGTTATCGTTGCTCTTGAAGACGATGAAATTATGGACTTCTGATTTAACTGAAAACATATAATGTATAAAAAAACCACGGTATGTGCCAAATGGTACATACCGTGTATTTTTTCGTTTGCAAACTGTCTGCCCGACCGCAATTTTCAATTTTCCATTTTCAACTTTCAATTTTAAAAAACTTTCGCTCTGGCATAATATGTTTTTACATTACAAACTGTCTTCACGAACAGGGAATGGCGACTCGCCGTATCACAAATAAAAAAGTCGGGAACAGAAATTTTGCATTGAAAATCTGCTGCCCGACTTTAATTTTTAATTTGTAACTATTTTCTGCCGAGAATGTAATCTGTGGAAACTTTGTACAAATCAGCCAGTTTAATTAAATGCTCAACAGGAATTGACTGAAATCCTCTTTCGTAGCGTGAATAGACCGTCTGCTGAATTCCTAAATATTCGGCAACTTCACTTTGTTTCATATCATGATCTTCTCGCAAATCACGCAGTCTTTTAAAATACATATTATCACCTTGTATAGTATCTATCGGTACTATTGACTTTATCATAAATGGGTGATATAATGATTTTATAGTACTTAAAAGTACTAAAGCATTTAACTTAAAAGCACGCCGCAGTTTCAAGTGAGCAAACTGCGGCGTGCTTGTATTTTAGGTTATAAAATTCTCAAAATGTACATTAAATACCCCTCCGAAATCATCGGAAGGGTAAATCTTTTATGATTTTATTTGCTTAAGCCCGATTTTCTTTTGTCAAGATAATCCTGAAGAATTATTGTGGCGGCAACCTCGTCAACGACATTTTTACGCTTTTTTCCTCTTGTATTTGTGGTGTTGAGAAAATTGTGAGCCGTAATTGTTGTTCCACGCTCATCCTGCATAACGCATTCAATGCCTGTTTCATTGCTCAGATTTTCGGCAAACGCTCTGGCATTTTGTGCGCTTTCGCCCTCACTGCCGTCCATATTTTTCGGAAGTCCCACAACAATAAGCTCGGCTTTTGTTTCTTTGGCTGTATTTGACACCTTTTCAAGCAACTGTTTCGGTGACTTTTCAAAAATAACCGTATATGGCGACGCTAAAAACTCGGTTTTGTCGCATACGGCAATGCCTGTGCGTGCTTTTCCGAGGTCAACTGACATTATAATCATTTTGTTTGTCCTTTCACTTTGGTTTACTCCATTATAATGCAAAATCAGAATTTTAACAACGGCTTTTTTTAATGTTGAACAATCTTTTGCGTAATTACTTTATTAAGTTTTTTCAAAGCTTTGTTTCTACAAAAGAATATAAAAATTCTCATTCACAAAAAGACAAAACTGTTACCCATAATATCCTATAATAAAATACAAAAAGAAGTAAATCATTAAAGGGATGTTGATTTTTATGGAAGCAAGAACTACTTTGGCTCGCAGACAGGACGCTGTTCAGGGCGATTTTATGCGGAAAATGCTCACAAACGCAGGTTGTCTGCTCTGCGGAATTTTGGTGTCACGGGGAGCGGTTCTCGGAAGCCTTGCACCGTTCGGGGCGTCATTTGCGGCGGCAGTTCCGAGAAAGTATCTTTTGTCATCACTCTTAGGCACGGCATTCGGCTATGTCCTGCTCAAACCCTCGGACAGCTTTCGTTACCTTGCCGTTGTGGCGGCAATAGGCGGTCTGCGGTGCTGTTCGGTGATCTTGACAAGGTTACAAAAAGCAAGGTTTTTGCTCCGCTTGTGGCATTTGTTCCGATTTTTGCAACGGGTGTTTCGTTGCTTTTCGTAAGCACAAGCACGCTGACAACCTTTGCCGATTGCGTAACCGAGGCGGTAATTGCAGGTGCGGCGGCATATTTTATCAGCACGGCACTGCACCTTGCAGGCGACAACAGAAGTTTTGAAGTTTTTTCGCAACAGGAAACCGCAAGCGTGGTTATGTCGGGGTGTATCCTGATTCTGGCTTTCGGCAGTATTGCGTGGCAGAATATCTCGCTTGGCAGAATTATTGCAATGCTCGTCATTTTGCTCTGTTCACGCTACGGCTCGGTTACAGGCGGTGCAATCAGCGGAATTTCAACAGGGGCGATTTTCAGCATTGCGTCAAGAGAGAACGGCTACATCTGCGGCGGTTTTGCATTCGGAGGACTTATGGCGGGGCTTTTTTCACAGCTCGGAAAATTGGGCTGTGCGATTGCCTTTGTAATCTCAAACGGTGTGATGTGCCTTGCGTTCGGTTCGCAGTTCGGAACACCGTCTGGTGTGCTTGTTGAAAGCCTTGCCGCAAGTGCGGTGTTTATGGTTCTTCCGAAAGAGGTCGGCAATGTGATTTCGCCCGTGTTTTCAAGCGACAAAAACACATCGCTCGGAGAGGCTCTGCGAAAAAATATTGTTATGCGACTCGACTTTGCCTCAAAGGCAGTCGGCAATGTGAAAAACGATGTCTCAAAAGTTTCTGAAAAGATGAAAAAGCTCTATTCGCCCACATTTGACGCTGTTTGTGAGGGTACAAGAAATGAAGTCTGCGAAACCTGCGGACTGAAAATGTACTGCTATGAACACAAGGGCGGTGTTACCCGTGACGATTTTGCAAGGCTTGAAGAGTATCTTGAATCGAACGGCACAATAGGCGAAAGAGATGTTGAAAAATCTTTCGTAAAAAACTGCTGTAAAAAAGGCGAAATTGCCCGTTCAATGAACGCAAACTACCGTGAATATCAGTCGGCGCTTGAGGCACAACAAAGGATTACCGATGTGCGGAGCGTTGTTGCAGGGCAGTTTTCCGGAATCGGCGATATTCTCCACGATTTGGCTGATGAATTTCGCAACACAATGCGGTGCGATAACGAATCTGCACAACGGATAATCAGCGCCCTCACAAGCCTCGGTGCAATTGTTGAGGAGTGCATCTGCTTGTGTCAAACGGCGGAAGAATGAGCGTGGAACTTACGCTCTCGAATAAGTCCGAAAAGCTTTCTAAGGGCGAGGTTATGCGTGAGATTTCACGCTGTTGCGGAAGAAGATTTGACCTACCGACAATCAGCCGTGAGGGCAACAGAATCCGTATTGCAATGTGCGAAATGCCCGTGTTTGATGTTGAAATCGGAAGCGACCAGCACACCGCCGACAACGGTAAGCTCTGCGGTGACTGCATAAATTATTTCAATGACGGTTTCGGCAAAACATATGCGCTCGTGTGTGACGGTATGGGTACGGGCGGCAGAGCCGCCGTTGACGGCAATATGGCGGCGTCTGTTATGACAAGATTGCTAAGGGCGGGACTTTCAGCCGACAGCTGTTTGCAGATTGTGAACTCAGCCTCATGGTGAAAAGTGAGGACGAATCGCTTTCAACGGTTGATGTCACAAGTGTTGACCTCTACACCGGCAAAACCACTTTTAAAAAAGCAGGCGCACCCGTAACATTTGTAAAGAAAAACGGCAGGGTAACGGTTCGTGAAATGCCGTCGCTCCCTGCAGGAATTCTAAACGGTATAAAATTTTCAACCGACACGGTAAATCTGACAACGGGGGATATGATTGTTATGGTATCAGACGGTGTAATTACGGGCGATGACAAATGGCTTGAAAAGCTTATTCGCACATGGAATGAGGGCAGTACCCAGGATCTTGCAAAGGCTGTTGTTGACGAGGCGGTAAAGCACCGTAAGGCCGATCGTGAGGACGATGTTACCGCCGTTGCAATCAGAATTACGGAGAACGGACATTGATTCAAATTGGGTTAAAAATTGAAAAACGGAAAATATAGCGAAGTTAATCGGACACACGCAAGTAAAGACACAGAATTTATGTAAAATAAAATTATATAGATGTCAGAAAGTTACCGATGTTTAGTAGTGGAGAACACGCTTCGCCGCTGCATTTTAATATCCACAAAAAAACAGGCTGTACGCAATCTGTACAGCCTGTTGCTTTATGGCTTTCTTGTGCCGCAACCGCATGTTCCGACATAATTTTGATTTATCTTTCCACACTTTGGACATTGCCAAACATCGGTTTGAGCTGAAATCGGTTCAAAATTCGGCTTTTGACAACTACAGTTTGAGCAGTATCTTATGTTGGCAGGATTTGAATTTCCGCATTTCGGACACAGCCATTTTGTACTTACATTCGTTTTTTTGCGGCTTTCTTTTGTAATATAACTGTCAAATGCTTTATTTGCCGATGCGTTTACTTTTTGAATTGCACATGCAAAAATTATTGCAATTATTTCGAGAAATGCCGCAATCATCATACCTGTGAGATTTTCATCACGGTGATGATCTATATAAGATGATACATTCATTATAAATACGATTGTTGAAACAATTTCTAGAATAATAAATATAACTATATATACTATTCGTTCAGGGTGCTTTGCGCAGAAATCGGCAATAAATTCTTCTTTGTTTTTTATTGGTTCTTCATGCTTTTCGGTATGCTGTACATTATAATTTGATTTGCATTTTGATTAGAAAAATTATCTGATACAACATTTCCTATTTGTGCGCCGCAGTGCTGACAAAATACACTTCCGTCAGCAATTTGTTTGCCGCATTTTTGACAATACATAAATAATTCCTCCTTAAAATTACTGTGAAAATTCACAGCTCATATGAGAATTATAATGCAGATTTTCACACTTGTCAATTAAAAATCTAAAATTTCTCATAATTTTAAACAAAAATTCGCAAAATACTTATAATTAAGTTATTAAATATATGAGGTGATATTATGATTGGTGAACGCTTACAGGAACTTCGCAAAGACCACGGCGTGTCGCAGGCACAGCTTGCAGAGCTTTTGGGCGTGTCACACTATACGATATCATCGTACGAATGTAACCGCAGTGATCCCGATGATAATTCAAAAATAATCATTGCAAGGCTTTTTGATGTGTCGGTTGACTATCTCATCGGTCTGATTGACGAACCGCTCTCGTTTAACCGCAACATTCGCTCTGTTTCTCTTCCGCAGTCATTTACAAAAGAGGAATGTGGCGATGTGCTTGACTATATAAAGTATCTCGAATTCAAAAAGAGTAAAATTAATGAATAAAAACAACCCTTATCCGCGTGTGAGATAAGGGGTGTTTTGGAATTTGTTGGTGTTAATGGATTTCATAAAAGAACTTGAGTAGGATATAATATGTTTGAAATTTATTATTGGGGAACGAATTAGGCTTTAAAATGCAAAAATGTTCCCCAAGGTGCATTGACTGTTGGGGAGAATTGTATTATACTTTTACAAGAAAATGTACCCAAAGGAGAATTATAATGGCCGCAAAATACAATGAAATACAAGAGTTACTAAGAAGCCGTGCTGACCTTAATGCAAGGTTAAATTTAATGCCGTATGACGGAACTCCCGAAATTAAGGAACGAGGTAATGAAAAATATCTTTATGTGAGAAAGCGTGTTGCAGGAAAACAGACATCAACTTATGTAGGTGCATATACGGAAGAATTATATAATTTGCTCCTCCGCAATGCCAGAGAAGCTCGTGAAATCAGGAAAGAACTTCGCAGTATAGATAAACAACTTGCAAATGCGGGATATTCAGAAGATGAACTTTCTTCTGATGTTATAAACAATATTGCGTTTGCCCGTGCAAATATGAAAATGAATATATATGATCAGGCTGTCCTTGAGGGTGTTGCTACATCATTCCCACAAACTGAAGAAATCATAGATAACGGTAAAATTTCCGGTGTGACTGCAACAGATGTTCAGAAAATTTTGAATTTAAAACACGCATGGGAATTTATTTTGGATCGTGATGTAATAGCAAGTCGTTCCGATTACTATATGCTCAGCCATATAGCAAGAGTTGTTTAATGAAGATTTTTTGCGGAAGGCGGAAGAATTAGAGGAGTTCCGGTTACTATCGGAGGTTCTTCATATGTTCCACCGTTGCCTAATGAAGTTGGATATAAAAGAAAAATCCGTGAAATTATAGAAGAAAGTGATGAAGTTATCAATACGGCAATTAAAGTTGTGCCTTTATTGTATGAAA
>ENA-OPZM01000096-OPZM01000096.1-human-gut-metagenome-genome-assembly--contig:-NODE-96-length-35943-cov-3.867489_pt1 | contig 35943 bp, 54 predicted proteins | sample MGYA00242478_ERZ504493 | MGnify/ENA primary metagenome ERZ504493 (study PRJEB26092, sample SAMD00036227) | human gut metagenome | host: Homo sapiens | study: EMG produced TPA metagenomics assembly of... | reverse complement strand
AAAAAACGACTACGGCCATTGTCGGCCCTTCCGGGGCAGGAAAGACAACGATGTGCAACCTGATTGCCCGTTTTTGGGATGTGAATGCCGGGAAGATTACCATAGGCGGTACGGATGTACGGGATTTCAAGCTGGACAGCCTGATGAAGAATATCTCGATGGTGTTCCAGAGCGTGTACCTATTTGCAGATACGATTGAGAACAATATCAAGTTTGGCTGCCTGGATGCTACCCATGAACAAGTGGTTGAAGCGGCGAAAAAGGCTTGCTGCCATAACTTTATTTCTGCCCTGCCGGATGGCTATGACACCGTGATTGGCGAGGGAGGCGGTACTTTGTCCGGCGGCGAGAAACAGCGGATTTCCATCGCCCGCGCCATGCTGAAGGACGCACCTATCATCATTTTGGACGAGGCAACAAGCAGCGTTGACCCGGAGAATGAGGATGAATTGCAGCGGGCTATCGAGGCATTGACCCATGACAAGACCATCATCATGATTGCCCACCGTCTGAAAACCGTCCGCAACGCCGATCAGATCCTTGTACTGGACAATGCTCATATCGTCCAGCGCGGCACTCATGCGGAGCTGATCCAGCAAAAAGGCCTGTATGCCGATTTTGTATCGGCCAGACAGGAGGCCATCGGCTGGAAGCTGGCTCAGTAAAGGAGGTTCAGATGAAACTTCATGCGTCCGGGGAGGACTACCTGAAAATCATCCTTGTTCTCCAAAAGAAACTCGGTATGGTGCGCTCCGTAGATATAGCCCGGCACATGGAGGTGTCAAAACCCAGCGTATGCCATGCAGTGGCTACCTTGCGGGACGGCGGCTTTCTCACTATGGACGAAGATCACTTTCTCCATCTGACCGATGTAGGCCGCGAGGTTGCCGAAAAAATCTACGAGCGACACTGCTTCTTTACCGAGCAGCTTATCGCCGCAGGCGTTGACCCCAGGACTGCGGAGGCTGACGCCTGCCGGATTGAACACATCATCAGCGATGAGAGCTTTGACCGGCTGAAAGAGGCAGCCGCACAAGAGCAAGAATAAACCGAATAAGCCAAGCGATCCTGCCCCGACCAACGGGGAAAAGAAAAAAACCGTTGCAGGGCAGGTAGCTTCGTGCGCCCATAATGGATTTTCAAGGACTGCGGCGGTTTTGAGTACATCAAGGCCGCCGTTCCTTATGCCCTCGACAAAGGAGTGACGCCTACACGCTGACACGGCGGCTTTAGGAGGGAGCCGCGTGAAGCAAAGACAGCTTCGACATAATTCGGCAGGAATTTACCTGTCAAAAAAAGCCTGACCGTCAATCGGCTCCCATCTGCTTATGAACAGGCACTATCGTGGCTGGTCTATAAGCGTCATAAGTCCTCTTTTAGCAGCGCCAGCCGCCGTTCTTCGGATGCTGGCGCTTTTGCTTGTCGTTTTTTCGGGAATTTCCCCGAAAGGTGTCGCTCACCGCCTTCATTTCGGTTCACCCGTCAACCCGTGAATCGAAATGGAGGTACATAATGCAGAAGATCAATCTTTGGGAACTGTATCCCGATGTGTATAAAACCGATGTCTTTGTAGACGTGGCCGAGGAAGTCGTGGCCGCGATCCGGGGCCAGGAGCAGGACGATGCCGCCTATGAACGCCGGAAGTTCCGGCACAAGGCTCACTACTCTCTGAACCGGGAGGATGGCATTGAAAACGATGCCCTGAACCGGCCACTCACCCCGGAGGAAGTCCTGGAGCAGAAGCTGCTGCGTGAGAATCGCAGCTTTACATAGGATATTTTCCAAAAGTAAATTTTGGAGGTATGAATTATGAACCGATATGGAAAACGCTGTGTTTTGTATCCGAGGGTCAGCACAGAGATGCAAGTGGACGGATACAGCCTGGAAGGTCAAAAAAATATGCTGACACGATTTGCGGATCGTGAGGAAATGATCGTTGTTGATACTTATGAAGATGCCGGTAAATCCATTGAGGGACGGCCTGCCTTTCAAAAATGCTCAAAGATATTGAGGATGGCTTGGACATTGACTATATTTTAGTGTATAAGCTGTCACGGTTTGGCCGTAATGCAGCAGATATACTTAACTCTTTGGAGTTGGTTCAATCTTATGGTGTAAATCTGATTTGCATAGAAGAAGGGATTGATTCCTCTCAGACAAGCGGAAAACTTTTGATTTCTGTACTAACTGCCGTGGCTGAGATTGAGCGTGAGAATATTATCGAGCAGACGATGAACGGGCGGCGCGAAAAGGCACGGCAGGGTGGATGGAATGGTGGCTTTGCTCCCTACGGATATACACTGGAAGATAACAAGCTGATGATTGAAGAAACAGAGGCTGTGGCAATACGGAAGATTTTTGAATTATATACTTCATCGGAAATCGGTTTGGGTGGTATTGCGAATCAGTTGAACTTACAAGGTATACGGAAAATTCCGAGGCAGATGCTGAAAAAGACCGATATTGAACCGATGGTCATTGAGGCAATTCGTGAGATCGTAAGGAATGAGGAATATGCCCAAGCCATTAACGGATTGGCGTTCAGATTGACACGAAAGCAGTGGATAAAGAACTGGAGGGCTATCAGGCAAAGCTGAAGGAAGTTGATCTGAATAAAACAAGATTGGAACGGGAAATTGACAGTCTCCCTGCTGATGCAAAATACCGGGAACGAAAGCTCCATGATATGACCTTGCGGTTAGATTCCCTATATGATGTCATTGTTGAGCTGGAGGAAAAAATCGAAGATGCCAGACTTCGGCGAGATGCAATTAAGCAGCAGGCAATTACTCTTGAGAATATTTACAAAATCATGGTGAATTTCGACTGCGTTTATAATATAATAAATGACGAAGAAAAGAGAAATGTGGTCACAGCCTTGATTAAGGAAATTGAAATTTACAGGAATGACGAGTCTGAATTTTCCGGTGTTCAAGGATGGCGGGGAAGTTACGGAGCTTTTGTGGGACAAAGGGAATACCGTTGAGACGGTTGCTCTTTTGTCCCAACTGAAACAAAAGCCGGATGATTACATTAATGTCACGATTGAACTTGATGATATGGATATAACATCTGCAGAGACTAAGGCTACATATGATGAGATAAAGAAGTATGTGGCTGAACATAATGCCGGCATGAAGGTTTCCAATCTGTATATCTCACAGGTAAAGAGAAAATGCGGAATTGAGGTTGGAAAGAATTATAATTTACCTAAAAATGAAGATAGTAGGCAACCGCAGTGTCCAGAAGATAAATAGAGTGCAATTGTGGAGGCATTGAAGCATTTTAACATAATATATAGCAAGAATTCTCCTTCCTCTACAGGTGGGTTACTGTTCACACACCACGTTACTGTGAACGGAGTGAACAGTAACACAGGTGGGAGATGAATTGCAAAAAATAAAAAGAACGTTTGTTTGGTAGTGAGATCCATGGTATAATAGAATCAGTCGATAAGATAATTACTCAAAAAAAGGACTGGTTTTATGGAAAATATGGATCATAATGCACATTCAGTGTACTTGATGTATTATCACCTGATTATGGTGGTGAAATATCGAAGAAAAGTTATCAATGATCCGATTTCAGAAAGAGCAAAGGAAATATGGGGATATATTGCCCCACGGTATGGAATTGTTTTGGAGGAATGGAATCATGATATTGACCATGTTCATGTAATGTTTCGTGCACAGCCTAAAACAGAACTCAGCAAATTTATCAATGCTTATAAAAGTGCCAGCAGCAGGCTGCTGAAAAAAGAGTATCCGGAAATCCGGGAAAAACTTTGGAAAGAAGCGTTCTGGAGTCAGAGTTTCTGTCTTTTGACGGCAGGAGGGGCACCAGTAGAAGTGATCCGTCAATACATCGAAAATCAGGGAGAGAAAAAGAATTGAACATAGCATATCGTTTCCGGATTTATCCAACAGAAGAACAGAAGATACTCCTTGGAAAAACATTTGGCTGTTGTCGTTTTCTGTACAACCAGATGCTTAATGACAAGATCCAGGAGTATAAAAAGACAAAGAAGATGTTAAAGAATACACCAGCTATGTATAAAAAGGAGTATCCATTTCTGAAAGAAGTTGATTCGCTGGCACTGGCAAATGTTCAGCTCCATCTGGAAAAAGCATATAAGAATTTTTTCGTGATCCTAAGGTTGGATTTCCACGTTTCAAGTCAAAACATCACTCCAAAAACAGCTATACAACAAATGTAGTCAACGGAAATATTCTGGTAGAAGATAACCGGATCCGGCTTCCGAAATTAAAATGGATCTCCATGAAAAAACACAGGGAGCCTGCAGAAAACTGCCGTTTGAAATTAGTGACAGTCAGTATGGAGCCATCCGGAAAGTATTTTGCAAGTCTGCTGTATGAAGGATACAGCTGCGAAAACCAAGCAGCAGATAAGGATTACAGTAATGCTAAAATACTTGGGATTGATTATGCGATGCAGGGGATGGCTGTGTTTTCAGAAGAGATTGAGATGGAAGAAGCAGGATTCTTCAGAAAAAATGAAAAAAAGGCTGGCAAGGGAGCAGCGTAAACTGTCGAGATGTGTAAAAGGAAGCCGTAATTATGTGCGACAGCAAAAGAAAGTTGCCAGGTGCCATGAAAAAATACGCAGCCAAAGAAGAGATTATCTGCATAAACTGAGCCGCAGGATCACAGACCAGTACGATATAGTTGCGGTGGAAGATATTGATATGAAAGCGATGAGCCAGTGCCTGCATTTTGGGAAAAGTATACAGGATAATGGATACGGGATGTTCCGGAATATGCTGGATTATAAGCTTGCCTGGAAGGGAAAAGAATTAGTAAAGGTAGACCGCTTTTTCCCGTCAAGCAAAAAATGCAGTAAATGCGGAAAGATAAAAAAAGAGCTGAAATTATCCGAAAGAGTTTACCGCTGTACGTGCGGAAATGAGATGGACAGAGATCGAAATGCAGCAATCAACATCCGTGAAGAGGCAAGAAGGATGCTGGCAGCATAAACTGTCCGTATCCGGACAAGACAATAAGTAAGAAATATGCCCGTGTCCGGGCAAAAAATCGCGGGGCACGCGAGGATAGCTTGTAGATACTTGGCTCAGTAGAGCCATTGAGCAAGAAGCCCCCACTTCAAAATCAGAGATTTAAGTGGTGGGAGCATGTCACGATGAATAGTTAATAAAGAGAGGTGCAGATGCTATGCCAGGTATACTCGTGGTTGAAGATGATGAAAATTTAAATCGTGGAATTACATTTTCACTGAAAAAATCCGGATATGAGGTTTTTTCAGCAGAATCAGTGAAAAAAGCGAAAAGAATTGCAAGTGATAATAATGTGGATGTTACCATTTGTGATGTGAATCTTCCGGATGGGAATGGACTGGAATTTGTAAGGTGGATGAGATGCAATTATAATACATACATTATTTGTCTTACAGCACTAGATCAGGAGATGGATCAGGTCATGGGATATGAAGCAGGGCAGATGATTATATTACAAAGCCGTTTAGTCTTTCGGTACTTCTTTTGAAAATAGAAGCACATTTCCGCCGCAGACAGGAGAAAACGGAAGCCGGAAAGATGATTTCGGGAGATATCGTATTTATCGCAGGAGAAATGAAAGTCCTGATAAAGAGTCGTGAAATCAGTCTGACAAAAACGGAGTTGAAAATGCTGACTTTTTTTCTTCAGAATCCGAAACAGATTCTTTCAAAAACACAAATATTGGAAAATGTGTTTGATCTGGAAGGGGATTTTGTGGATGAAAATACAATCGCTGTCAATATCAGAAGACTCCGTGAGAAAATCGAAGACAATCCGGCTGCACCGGTCTATATAAAGAATATCAGAGGTCTTGGGTATATATGGAATCAGGAGGTAAGGCAGTGACAAAGAGATATCGCAAGAAGATTACAGTAGTGCTCTCCTTGGTATTACCTGTCATATTATTGTTTGCAATATTAAATTGCTTTACCACGTATGTGTTTTATGAAGATTATAAATATAAAATGAATCTTATGACAGAGATTGCTGCAAAGGAAGAATTTTCCGGGCTGGATGCTGTTTCGGAATTGCTTAAGGATAAGGATATTGAAACTAACGAACAGGGAAGGCGATTATTGGAGCAATATGGATACTGGGGGAATAAAGGGAATGCATTTTATTCGCAATTCCGGCATCAGGTTATGGTGACCGGTGCTGTAAGCACTGTGATATGCGTGCTTCTTTTGACTTTTTTTACTTTATTGGAAGAAAAAAGAAGATGCGTGTCATCAGAAAATTTTAGACCAGTTGGAAGAAATTCTGATCAGATTCCGTGAAAATAAATTTGATGATTTACTGAAAACGGAAAATCATGCAGAACTGGAAAAATTGAATGACCAGCTTGAAGCAATCGGACATCATATTCAGTTGATAAAGGAAGAAGCAAGGGCAGAAAAGGAGAACACGAAAGAAATGGTTTCTGATATTTCTCACCAGTTAAAGACACCGGTTGCAGCTTTGGATACATGTTTTAGTGTGCTGATGCAGAATGACTTAAGTGCCACAGAACAGGAGGAGTTTCGTATCCGTTGTCGGAGTGCTCTGGATGGACTGGAGACATTATTGCAGTCGCTTCTTGAAATATCCAAGATGGAAACTGGACTGATTCAGATTAATAAGAAAAAACTTCCGCTTATGGATACTGTCATATCTGCTGTGAACCGCACTTATCCTAAAGCGGATGAGAAAGAAATTGAATTCGTTTTTGACTATGAAAAAGAGCTGGAAACATGCACGATTATGCAGGATAAAAGGTGGCTTGGTGAAGCTGTGATCAACGTTCTGGATAATGCGGTCAAGTACAGTCCGTGTGGTTCAAAAATATTTATCCGGTTACAAAAAAGAAACGATCTTGTAAGAATGGAAATTGAGGATCAGGGAATTGGTATTCCGCAGAATGAGTATCACAAAATTTTTCAACGATTTTACAGAGGAAGTTCCAGGGAGGTCATGGAAAAGAGTGGTACAGGAATCGGACTTTTTCTATCGAGAGAAATTATCGAAAAACACGCAGGTACGATTACGGTAACCTCCGGCAAAAAGAAAAAAGGAAGCACGTTTGTGATTCAATTACCATATGTTGGTTAAATTTTAAGTGAGCAGAAATCTTACAATTCTGTAAGATTTCTGCTCGTTTTTTGAAAGTGAAATGAAAGATTGTCCTGATACAATTTGGATGTAGGATGAAAAGGAGGCAACACATGAGTGTGATATTAGAAACCAAGCAGCTTTGTAAGTTTTATGGCGCAGGTGAGAATCAGGTCAAAGCGGTCAATCAGGTGGACATTCAGATTGAGCAGGGAGAATTTGTCGCAATTGTTGGAAAGTCAGGTTCCGGTAAAAGTACATTACTTCATATGCTTGGAGGGCTAGACACCCCGACAAAAGGCAGTGTTACTTTAGCAGGGAAAGATTTATACAGGATGAAGGAAGATGCCCTTGCTGTTTTCCGCAGAAGAAAAATCGGATTTGTTTTTCAGGCATTTAATCTGGTTTCATCTGTTAATGTCTGGGAAAATATTGTACTGCCACTGGGGCTGGATGGAAGAAAAGTGGATGAAGCGTATGTAAATGATATTATTGCAACTCTGGGGATTGAAAACCGGATTTATAATCTGCCAAATCAGTTATCCGGAGGACAGCAGCAGAGAGTAGCAATTGCAAGAGCACTGGTGAATCGTCCGGAAATTATATTTGCAGATGAGCCGACAGGAAATCTTGATTCTAAGACCAGTGATGAGGTAATCGCTCTGCTTAAGATGACAGCAAAAAAATATGGACAGACAATTGTAATGATTACCCATGATGACGAAATTGCACAGGTCGCTGACCGTATTCTGGTGATTGAGGACGGACAGGTGGTGGATTTCAGATGAAGACAATAAGCAGGATTGCATATAGCAATGACAAAAGGAACAGGACAAGAAGTATACTGATCATGATGGCAATCTGTCTGACCACGATGCTGCTTGTGATTATCAGTACTGTGGGAAATGGAATGATACGTTTGCAGAAAAGTCAGGCGGCAGGCTCATATGGAAGCAATTATGGTCTGTTTGTCGCAGCAGATGGTACGCAATTAAAAGAAGTGGAACGCAGAGCTGAGATATCTGATATCGGCATCATGTGTACGGAGGGCATCCTGAAAGGAAATGAAAATGGCGGCTTTGTCAGTGCGGATGAAACGGTCAGGAAAATGCTTCCCTATAATCAGGAATATGTGTTGAAGGAAGGTACCTATCCGGAAAAGGCGCAGGAAATTGCCGCAGGACGCGCTTTCTTTGATGCAGTGGGATACCATGATGTAAAGGTCGGAGACACCGTAACATTGGAGTACCGTTCCGGCATGCAGTCGGAATACGCACCGGTGGAATTTACTGTCAGCGGGATTTTATATGACCGGGATGAATATACCATCGAGGCTTCCTATGTTGTATTCGGTTCGCAGGATTTTTATAATGAGCGTGTGGCGGAGGGGGACAGGCAATATAATATCTATTTTACCTTGAGCGATTCTGCAAATGTATCTATGAATAATGTTGCGCCTGTTATAAAAGAAATCGCGGATTCCTGCGGCATTGACCAGAAAAAACGTGATCATCAATGACCTCTACCTGCAGTGGGTATTGCAGCCGAGCTATGAAATGATTGTGGTTTGTGGAACCCTGATCCTCGGAATCGTGCTGTTTTCCGTTGTGGTCATTTATAATATCTTCCAGGTCGGGATCGCCCAGAAGGTTCAGGAGTACGGAAAAATCAAGGCGCTGGGTGCAACCAGAAAGCAGATGAAGCAGTTGATCTTTCGTGAGGGCATTCTTCTGGCGGTTCCTTCGATACCGCTGGGGCTGCTGTTTGGTTTCCTGATTGCAAAAGTCAGCTTCAACTGGCTGGTGGAGCAGGGAAATCTGGTATCGTCCGGAATCAAGAACCATCAGGTGCCTCTGTTTTCACTGACAATTATGCTCATCTGCATTTTTGTATCGTTTCTTACGGTCGTTTTGGCTCTGCGCAAGCCCATGAAAATTGTTTCCCGGATTTCACCCATCGAAGCGACACGGTATCTTGACAGCTCCAAAACGCAAAAACAGGGCAGACGAAAAGGCAGAAAAGATGTCACCGTTTTCTCCATGGCAATGGCAAATGTGACAGGCAATCCGAAAAGAACCATTGCTACGATTCTTACCATGGGGCTTTCCTGTGTATTGTTTGTAATTATCTCTAATTATGTTGGGAATATTGACCCGGAGTACGAGGCGCGGATTGCAATCAACCATGGACAATTTGAGTTGCAGCTGGATTATTCCCAGAATTATGATGAAGCCTATTCGGAGAATAATCTGGACACAATCCTACAGAACAACCCACTGAATGATTCTTTGATTAAAGAAATCAAATCCATCCCCGGTGTAACGGATGTACTGACGAGAGAAATCGTCTCTGCAGATTTGAACGGAACAAAATTTCCGGTTGCAATCGTAAATCAAGAGGATTTTGAAATGATGCGCGGGGATGGCGATATCGGTTCCATGGACTATGCACAGGCTGTCAAAAACGGGGATGTTTTCTTTGGCTGGTCCATGTGGATGGAAGCTGACGGGTATTCTGCGGGTGCACCGATTACATTCAACTTTGATAACGGAAGCGGAACCTATACCTATCATGGAAAAATCGCAGGCTCCTTTGTAAGCGCGGACACTTATCTGGTCATTCCGGAAGAAGTATACCGTTCTGTAAATCCGAAAGGGACATCTTATGGATACCTGTGGGTGGATTGTGCTAAAAAAGATGTGGCATCTGTAGAGCAAAGCCTGAATGACCTGCTCTCCGATACTTCTCATATCAAGCTGAACACCTATCACGCAGAATTGCAAACCGCAGAATACGCAAGCCGTATGATGAAGCTTGGCTGCTATCTGTTCATGGCAATTGTCGGTCTCATTGGGTTTATGAATCTGGCAAACACCATGATCATCAATATCACCACGAAGAAGCAGGAATACGGTGTGCTGCAAGCGGTAGGCATGACCAATAAGCAGTTGAATCTGTGCTTACAAATACAGGGCTTGATTTTTACGGTTGGCACCATCTGCGTCGCACTTGCTGCCGGTCTGCCCCTTGGCTATGCACTGTTTTCCTATGCGAAGCATAATGGGATTTTTGGAATGAACGTTTATCACGTTCCTCTTATCCCAATTCTTGTTATGATTCTTCTGGTTGGTATTCTACAAATTGTGCTTTCCTGTGTTTTAAGCAGTAATCTGAAAAAGGAAACGCTGGTAGAAAGAATAAGGTATCAGGGATAGCAAGTATTGCTGGGATATCCTCAGTATCATAACAGGAATTAAAAGCACTTGGTTTCAAAAAGTTTTGTACTTTTGACAAAATGCAACCGATTTTTCATCAATTATAATAAATTTGATTAAGCAGCCTGTGTGTAATGAAGCATACAGGCTGCTTGCATTTTATAACTCTAATGAATCTTCTGTATCTACCACATCTGTAAATTGCCCTCAAGATATAATCTCGCATATTCAAGTGGTTCATCGACTGCAAGTGAAGTCAATGCACAGTCTGATCCGGGTGTGGTTTTTAAATCCTTTTCGGCTTCCCAGCAGTCAATGCGAAGCATATAGCCAACATTTGTATAAATGTCAATGCTGTTTCGTTGTGGATTGTATTCTGCAAATATTGTTCTCATCGTATCCCATCTCCTTATCATTTAATCAATCATTAGTAGCAAAAATTAAGAAGCATTTCAATCAGTCCACCATGTCACTTTTATTTTATGTTATACTGTTTTATATAATTTTTTTTGCCCTTATCAGAGTTCATAAACACTGATGGGACGATATAACACAAGGGAAAAAATAAGGGAAAGCTCACCTGCGACAAATCCAGTGTTTTCAAGGGTTTGCGGAGAATTTAATAACAAAATATAACAGTTATTAAATCTCTTAAAACAGGTGAAATCTCAATCGGAAGTTGTGAAGGTGCATTATGGACAAATATTTAAAAGAAACAAAAATGTTAGATTATTCCAACGAAAACATACAGCAGTTAATTCGGGAAAGAAGATGGAAAAATATAAATGAATTTGAACGCTTAAAATCGATTTATGATTTTGTTAGGGATGAAATATTGTTTGGATATAATATTGATGATAATGTTCCTGCATCAAAGGTTTTGGCAGATGGTTATGGACAATGTAATACAAAAGGAACATTGTTTATGGCAATACTAAGGGCATGCAATATTCCTTGCAGGGTACATGGATTCACCATTGATAAAAAATTACAAAAGGGAGCAATGACAGGGGTTGTCTATAAAAATGCACCACAAAATGTATTTCATAGTTGGGTTGAAGTTTACTTTGAGGATAGATGGTATGAGTTAGAGGCGTTTATTCTTGATAAAAAGTATTTACAAAAATTACAGGAAAAAAATAGTGATTGTAAAGGTGCATTTTGTGGTTACGGTGTAGCCGTAAAAGACTTCAAAAATCCAATTATAGATTTTGATAGAAATAATACATATATTCAGAGTGAAGGAATTAATCAAGATTTTGGAGTCTATGATTCGCCTGATGACTTGCTAAAAGTACACCATCAAGAAATGTCTGCGATAAAAGCATTTTTATATAAACACTTTGGCAGGCATTTAATGAACCGAAACGTCAAAAAAATTAGAAATTGCTAAATTTCAGTTTAAGAAGTTTATGGGGAGAAAGTTTATGGGCCTGTTTCCAAGACACGTCAATTTGAATTGTTTATTTTCATAAAATGTGTTACAATCGAGTTAGTCGAAACTAATTATATTGCAAAAAAGGTAAATGTATGAGTGAAAGAATAAAACCTACTATCAGTGGCAGTGCTGAGACAATGCTCCAGAGCTTTTATGCCAGAGCCAATATTCCAAAAGTAAACATAATAAATTCTATGATGCAAAGGCGGTAGAATTAGTCGACAAAATTGATTATGATTTTTCTACAGCGGCTAGGGATTCTACGATGGGGAAAGGGGTAATTGCCAGAACGGTAGTTTTTGATGAATTAGTAAAGAATTTTATAGAGAAAAATCCTGATTGTACGGTGGTTAATATTGCCTGTGGTCTGGATACGAGATTTTATCGCATGGATAATGGCAAAATCACCTGGTACAATCTGGACCTGCCAGAAACGATAGCAATCCGCAATCAGATTTTCGAGGAATCAGGACGTGTTTCTACGATAGGAATTTCTGCACTTGACCCTGCATGGTCAAAAGAAGTAAAAGTGCGGGGGAAAATGCTTTTTATCATTGAAGGATTATCAATGTATCTGACAGCAGAGGAAAACGGTAAGATATTAAAAATAATAAAGGACAACTTTGATAATGCCTGTATTCTTATGGAATGTCTGGCAAAGGCATGGATAAAGAAAGAAGGAATAGAAAAATCCATACAGCAAACAGGCTCAAAATTTGTCTTCGGTGCAGATCATTTTGAAGACCTTGGGAATATGACAACAGGGTATCATAAAATAAAAGATGATAATATTCTTCGTGGCATGGAGTTATTTTCATCTGCATACAGACTTTTGGCGTTATTACCGATTGCAAAAAAGGTTACGCAGAAGATTCTGATATTTGAAAAGGACGAACAAAGCATGTGAAAGAGTCTTTATACGTTTTTTCTTGCATTTTTCAAATAAGAAGTATTGTCGCTGATTCGTCCAAGAAGAAAATATCCCTGATAGATAGAAAGCATGCGCTGAGAAAGATTTTTTGCATGATCTGGAGACAATCCGGAGTATAACAATACTTCCTGAAAAATCTGCTCAAATTTTTTCAGTCCTTCCATAAATACAGATGCAACTGCAGGCTTGCCAAGTGCTGTTTCCATGCCCATCACCGCATACGGGCAGCCTGCAAATGTTTGTCCATTTGTCCTTTCAGATAAAAAATCAAAGATTTCTTCAATAAAACTTTCCCAGTCATTTCCCTGAGAACTATTTTGAAATTGTTTCAGCAAGATTTGTTGATAGTATTCCGTTACCGCTGTTGCCAGGTCATCTTTGCTTTTGAAATAAAAATAAAAGATCCTTTGGAAGGTCTGTTTGTTTGAGAATTTCGCTGATTCCAGTAGCAGAATACCCATTTTTCCAAAATAATTCAGCAGCACACTCGATCAGGCGTTGTCTGGATTCTTCACCCTTTTTCAATTCGCATTTCCTCCTTCAGCCTGGAAAACAGATGTGTAAGTGCAAACATAAGCGTTTCATAATGCATGTAATCTAAAGTATTTCTATCCGCAAGAATTTGAAGACTTGCCGGGAATTCGTCATCAGCTTCCCAGAAACGAATGATAATCGGCAAAAAAGGAAAAAGATTTAATTTAAAAGCAACATCTCCTTTTTCCAGTTCCTTTCCGGAAAGTGATATACAGGCATTACGCAATTCAACGGTTTTTCCGTTAAAAAAGTCAGCGGTATTCTGAAAAAATCCTCTGTTCGGTGAGAGATTTCCTGTTCGGACAGAGGAAAGGCTGTTTATATTTACAAATTCATGTGACAGATGGCATCTATCCTTTGAATAACATAAAACATCATAAATAGTCATTGCTTCATTATGATTGGCTTCATGAACTGTTTCAAAATCATTATCTGACCACTGAACATTTCCCGTTTTTCGGTTAATACGATAGGTACGGTTAATAAAAGTAATATATAACCAGTCAGAATTGTAATGTAATGAATATTTATGTATCATTGTAGCCTGATCATATTGCAGGAAAACATGTGCTGTAGAAATTTTTGTTTTATCATAATTAGTGAGAGCTTTTGTCATATATCCCTCCAAGAATATTTTGTTGCAGTTATTTACAAAATAGACTAATCGGTCTATAAAGTCAATTCATTTTGCGTAACAAATAAAAATTAATGATCATGAAAAGTAAGTGTCTAAGACTTCCCATACCTTCTGATGGTAGATGACAAAATCCCGGCAGGTGCAAAGCTGTACTAAAATTAAATTATTGATATACATGACAACAAAAGCACTTCTTAGAGTTTTTTGATCTGAGAGGTGCTTTTTTTCGTGTTAAAAAATATATCCCGGCAGTCAACTAGTGCAAAACAGTATATAACAGTTGACAACAGTATTGCACTGTTATATACTGTTAACAACAGGAGGGAACATATGAAGATTATAATCAATAATACATCGATGGTACCAATTTATGAACAGATCATGGAGCAGATCAAGGCGCAGATCATCTCCGGAGAATTAAAAGAAAATGATATATTGCCGTCCGTGAGAACAATGGCAAAGGAACTGAAGATCAGTGCACTTACTGTGAAGAAAGCATATGACAATCTGGAAGCAGAGGGCATGACAGTCACAGTTCATGGAAAAGGAACATATGTAGCGGCTTCGAATACACAGCTGATGGAAGAAGAGCGCAGGAAAGAGGTTGAGGCGGATCTGGAAGCAGCGATTCAGAAGGGAAGGCGCTGCGGAATGAAGGAGGAAGAGATCCGTTCATTGTTTGAACTCATCATGGAGGATGAATGATTATGTTAGAGATCAAAGGAGTAAAGAAAAGCTACGGTGAATTTCAGCTAGATTGTTCGTTAAATGTAGAAAAAGGAAGAATTACTGGTCTGGTTGGAGAGAACGGAGCCGGTAAGAGTACTTTGTTCAAGGCGGTGCTCGGACTCATTTCTTATGATGCCGGCGAGATAAAGATTCTGGGAAAAATGCCGGAAGAGTTAAGTGAAAAAGAGAAAGAAGAGCTGGGAGTCGTTCTGGCAGAAGCCGGATTCACCGGATATTTGAAAGGGAAAGATATTGAGGCAGTCCTTGCCAAATTGTATCCAAAGTTCGAAGTAGAAAAATTTCATCAGATGTGTGAGGAATATCAGATTCCGTTGAATAAATTTATAAAAGAGTACTCAACAGGAATGAAAGCAAAGCTGAATCTGGTCGTTGCATTGACACATCAGGCAGAATTCCTGATGCTGGATGTAAACTGGATTATGTAGCATAAGAGTGTATAGCGTGTCTGTAGTCTGATTTTTGCCATAAATAAGTACAGGATACACAGAGAATAGAAGGTAGCCATGAAAGATGATACCGCAAAGGGACGTCTGATCATTGAGAAAACGGACAAGGATACCGGAGCTGCACTGAAAGGTGCGGAATTTGAATTGAGGGATGCCGATGGCAAAGTGGTAGAAACCCTGACCACTGATGAAAACGGTCATGCAACCAGCGGACTGCTTGCAATCGGAACTTATAAGGATGGCAAATTTGATAAGGCAGCCATTTATTATCTGGTTGAGACCAAAGCACCGGAAGGATATCAGATGGATGAGACCAAGCATGAAGTGACATTTACTTATGTAGATGACAAAACCCCAGTGATTGAAGTCATCCAGAAAGTGACGAACGAGAAGCTGCCGGAGGACACCCCGTCTGTAAGTAACCCGAAAACAGGCGATGACACCAACCTCTGGTTTCCGGCCCTGTGCCTAATTCTTTCCACAGGCGGTCTGATCGGCATGGGTGTGGCATCCAGAAGAAAGAAGAAAAAAGGGGGCAGATAGGCTGAAACAATTATATTTTGCGTATGGAAGCAACATGGATCTGGACCAGATGGCATATCGGTGTCCAAAGGCGGAGATGGTAGAAACCGTCCGCCTGGAGGGGTATCGGCTGACCTTTGCAGCCGCAGGAAGCGGTCTTGCCACCATCTTCCGGAAGAGGGAAGCCATGTGGACGGCGTCCTCTGGTCACTGACCGGGGACTGCGAAAAGAGCCTAGATCTTTATGAAGCTATCCTGATTTTTACGACAAACAGGAAATCACCGTCAAGAATAAAGGCGGAAGAGAGATCAAAGCCATTGTCTATATCATGACAAAAGATTACATGCAGAACTTTAATCCGCCCGGACGGTCGTACCTGACCGGAATCTTAAAGGGCTGCAGACAGAACCAGATTCCGACAGAGCCGATCCTGAAAGCAGCCAGAAAACCGCCTGTGCCGGGACAGACGCAGAAAAGCCAGCCAAAGAAGCAGAGGAAAGCCGGACAGGAACGATGAAAATCGCGAAAAAACTTTTTCAAACGGTATGCCTTGCAGCACTTTTCTTAAGTGCCGGGTCCTGCTTACCATATGGTATATCTCCAATGGAGAACAAAAAGCTGGTGGCAGAGCTGAAAGGGAATTTCCCGGAGCCGGAAGCTCCGGGAGCCTCAGGATCTGAAAAGAAAGACCAACCAGCTGGGAGAAAATGCCCGGTGGCTGCGGTAGACCTTGTTTCTCTCCAGGAACAATACCCGGATGTGCAGGGATGGCTGACCATACCGGATACCGGGATTGATTACCCGGTGCTTCAGTCCAAACAGGAGAATGGGGAGTTTTACCTGAAACGGAATTACAAAAAGGAATATGACATCAACGGAAGCCTGTTTTTACAGGCAGACTGTAAAGTGTCCGAAAGCAGGAATCTCATCATTTACGGTCACAACATGAACAGCGGGGCGATCTTCGGAAACCTGGACTTATATGCAGGGGAAGATTATTATAACGCCCATCGTTTTGCTTATCTTCAGACAGAGGACGGCATTCAGGAGTATAAGATTGTCACGGTACTGAAAGCAGACCGGAATCTGTTCCCGTTCCAGCAGAAACTTCCAGATGTGGTGGCCGTGCAAGAGTACCTAAAAGTAGCCAAGCGGAGGGAAGTGTTCGAAACCGGAGATGATTACCTGAAGTGTATATACGATAAGGTTTTGACGCTCGTCACGTGTTCATATGAATGGAGCGGTGCCAGGAATATCGTCCTGGCGGTGCCGGTTTCCGGGGCAGTGTGGAGTCAGAAGTGTTCGTAAGTACCCGAAAAGTGCAGAAAATGAGACAAATAATGACCGCATGGGCAGGGATGTGTTCAAAACAGGGGAGTATATAAAGGGTGTATGCCAGGTGTATTCAGATGGAAAATGTGTTCAAAAGTGGAAACTTTGGTAAATACTCTACGGAATATCAGCGAATGCTCTAACGAAAAGTGTCTGAAAGCCCCCAAAAAGTGTAGAAATGAGACAAATGATGACCGCACAGACTGGGAAGTGTTCAAAACAGGGGGATTATGTAAGGGTGTGTGTTGGTAGTATTCAGATGGAAAAAAGTGTCTGAACGTACTAGAAAAGTGCAGAATGTGAGACAGCTCATAATCCAGATCCGGCAGGAAGTGTTCCAAAAAGGAGTGCTTTCTGCTGGATCTATTTAGTTTATAACGAGCAGCGAGTTTTGACTCGTTGGAAAGGATGGTAATAATTATGAAACGATTTTATACAGCAGAATCCGTAACGGAAGGACATCCGGATAAGCTCTGCGACTTAATTGCAGACAGTATTCTGGATGCGTGTCTGAAAGAGGACGAAAATTCCAAGGTGGCCTGCGAAGTGCTGGCTACTAAAGGGAACATCATTGTGGCAGGAGAGATCACCAGCCGATATGAGCCACAGGTGTTTGAAATCGTCAGAAAGGTGTTGGAGAGTGCAGGCTATGAAGCAGATGGAATCCATATGGATGCCCTCATCCACAAACAGAGTCCGGATATCGCCGGGGCAGTGGAACGTTCCAGAGAACGCAGGACAGGGACTGTTTCTGTTCAGAGCGGACTTGCCAATGGAGCCGGGGATCAGGGAATCATGGTGGGATACGCCTGCGATGATACGCCGCAGCTTATGCCGATGCCAGTGGTTCTGGCGAACCGCATCGTAAGAGAACTGTCTGCAAGCCGTAGAAGCGGATATATCATGGGAATCCTGCCGGACGGAAAAGCACAGGTGACCGTGGAATACGAAGATGACAGACCTGTCCGTCTGGATACGGTCGTTGTGTCCTGTCAGCATGAAAAGGAAAAATCCCTTCGGAAGCTGGAGCATGAGATTCGGGAGAAAGTGCTGCGCCCGGCACTCCGCATGCTGCCGCCGGATGAGGATACCAAGATCCTGATTAATCCATCGGGCAGATTTGTGTGCGGAGGTCTGGATGCAGACACCGGATTGACCGGAAGGAAGCTGATGGTGGATACCTACGGTGGCCTGGTACCGCATGGCGGCGGTGCATTTTCCGGGAAGGACTGTTCCAAAGTTGACCGATCCGGGGCATACATGGCCCGTTACATCGCCAAAAACATGGTGGCTGCCGGACTTGCCAGCCGATGTCAGGTGTCCCTTGCCTATGCCATCGGGGTTGCCCAGCCAGTCATGGTGCAGGTGGATACCTTTGGAACCGGAAAGATTTGTGCGGATGACTGCCTCGCCGCTGCGATTCCTCTGGTGTTTGGGCTTACCCCAAGCCAGATTAGTGACACCCTGCACCTGAAGCGGCCGATTTACCGACAGAGTGCCGTGTTCGGGCATTTTGGAAGAAAGGAATTCCCGTGGGAGAAAACGGATAAGGCAGAGCAGCTCCGGGATACCGTGATGTAATGCCGTGGATTCCGGAAGAAGAGATCAAACGGGCAAGGGAAATCACCGCCATTGAGTACCTGAAGAAATACCAGCCGAACCGCCTGAAAAAATCTTCAGCCAGAAATGAATGGGAGCTGACAGACCACGATAGCTTTAAAATCAACGAGCTCACCAGCCAGTGGCACTGGAAATCCAGAGATATCGGGGGAACCAGTGCCTTAAATTTCCTGATCCATGTAGATGGGTGTTCCTTTCTGGAGGCAGTGCAAATGCTGAAAGATGAGTATCCCACCTACATCCCTCCGCCTGTGGAGACAAAGCCCAAAAAGCTGTTTGTCCTGCCGCCAGCCAGCCCGGACTGCCGCAGGGTGTTTCGATATCTGAAAGAGCGCGGAATCAGTGGAGAGGTCTTACAGCAGTGTGTTCATCTGGGAATCCTCTATGAGAGCCTGCCCTATCACAATGCTGTGTTCGTAGGCCGGGACGAAAATCAGGTGGCAAGATATGCTTTCCTGCGTGGGATTTACGATGCCAGCGGAAAGGCTTTTAAGATGGAACAGGCTGGAAGCGAAAAGGCATACGCTTTTTGTGTTCCGGCACAAACAGGATGCAGACGGGTTGCCGTTTATGAAGCCTGTGTGGATGTGCTGGCTCACATGACACTGGAACAGGGAAGCCGGGATAAGTACCGTCTGGAGCTTGGCGGGATCAGTGCACCAAAAGAAGGGCAGAGCCAGCGGAGTATGAAAAAGCCCCAGGCACTGGAACATTTTCTGTCCCAGCACCCGGAGATTACCGAGATTGAAGTATGTACGACAATGACTTTGCCGGACGGTGGGCATGTGAACATATCCGAAAAGCCTACGAGGGAAGCTATCGGATCATCGAGAACCTGCCGGAGATCGAAGGGGCAGACTGGGCAGATATGGCAAAGATGACTGCCCGAACACCGGAGAAACGGCAGAGAAAGGAAGTGAGGTGATGCCTATCAAAGAAAAAATAGAAGTGGAAATGCTGTCCCCTCTGATGGCAGAGTTTATCCCGGACTATTCAGATATTGTGGATTTGGATGATGCGGAACCATTGGAAGGACCTGACCTGGTGCAGTATCAGCCATCTATAGCAGAAAAGGTTGACGAGATCAACCGGCTCGGTATGCCTGACAACCAGCCATGCAACCTGATTGATTATTTTAACCGAAATAAGGACATTAAGGAAAAAGTGGAACGTATTACAATGGCGGTAAAAGAACAGGATGGTGTTTTATATGGCTGTGCAAACCTGACACTCCGGGAGAATCTGACACCAGAGGAATACCGTGTGGTGGGGCAGTATCTGAGAGGCCAGTACAGCGATGGCTGGGGAGAAAGTCTGGAACAACGGGAGATCAAGGTAGACGGCGGTGAATTATACTTACATTTCTATGTCGGTGCCGGCTCGGATTTCCAGATACAGGTGAAAGCACCAGAAAACGAGATGCAGGAACAGCAGCCGAAACCAAATCCGTCCCGTCCGAAGCTGAAGCTCTTAGGGCATGACGGAAATATTTTCTCAATCCTTGGGGATGCCTCAAGATTGCTCAGATGTGCCGGGATGTCCGAACAGGCCAACGAGATGGCAGACCGTGTCCACAAGAGCAGCAATTACTATAGATTTACAAATCACATCACAGTTGTCATGCGGAACAACCATTATTCTGATGTTCCCCAAGGTGCAATATCCAGTCAGGAGGTTTGATGATGCAACAGCAGATTCGTACGCAAACACCAAAGAAAAATAAGCCTGCGGCTTCTCTGATTATAAGTTGGCTGATTATCTTGGGCGTATATTTACTTTTGCGCCTTGTCTTTGTTATCTTCGGATTTCATTTGGCACCAGTTGTTTTAGGTGGATGTTTAGCTGTTCTACCTTACATTGCGGGAGCGTTTTATCTTTTTAAGACACCAGCGGCACATCGGGTGGGAGGTTGTGTGTTAGGAATTTTACTGCCGTCCATTGTAGAAAAACTCGTTCTTTATTTTTTGGGTGCGTCCCTTTACGGAATACCTCTGGCAGATGTCAGCGGAGTAATGAGCAGAATTGCAGCGAATGAGCCGTTCACACACATTTTTTCTAATCCGGCAGCACGCTATATTCTTAATCTATCATTTTTTGGATGGCAGTACATTGTCGGCAGTATTGTCGTATGTGCAATTCTGATTTTAGGCATGATGGGTATTCAAAAAAGAAAATCATGTTCTCGAACGTAAGGAAAACTGAGGGGATTTGTAAATGAGCAGAAAAATAGTGATGACACTCGTGTGCATCCTTGTATTGGGTCTATCTGGGTGTGGAGATACACTCACTCTTAATCAATACAATACGAGTGAAATTTGGTATATAGCATATACAGACATTGATACAGTTTGTGAGAGCAATGAATTAACCGCAGATGGCTCCAGCATTTTACATTCTGAGGAAGATTATCTTCTGCTTTCATATGTAGTTGACAGCAATATTGAAATTACAAAAGAGCTAAAGGATGGGGGGTGGGACCATTTGATCCTGACAAACCCTCAATGGATAGATCGCTTTGGTGATCCCAGCAAGTTAAAACCTGTGGAATATGGCAGTTTGGCAAATAGCATGCAGGAATTTTAGATGTTCAAATGCCTATATTGACTGCTGATGGAAATGTATTGCCTGATGGAGTGGGACTATATCAATATGATGGAGAGACATTATTGGCATTTCCGGTGCATGCCGCCATGTTCCGGGTGGGGACGAGCTTCATTTTTTCAAGAATTAAATCCCGTTCCGCTTCTGTTACTCTAAATTTGATTTGTACCGTTCTTTTGCGTCCGTCCATGCTTTCGCTCCTTTCCATTCCGAGGGTTTGGGATACTTCCCAATAAGCCATTTTCAACCGACGCGTCGCAGCGCAGGAGGGCGAAAATACGGAAGTGGGTACCGCTTCCTATGCTTGCTATGAAAGTTTTTTCTTACTCCCTATTACAACAGAAAGCCCCGTTTTGCCAAACTTACGCAAAAGAAAAACGCTGCAATCTCAAAAAAGATTACAACGCTTCCTAAATCCTATTCAGTTTTAGGCCGGACATTCCTATTCGCCCTCTTTTTCGACTTCGGAAATCTCTTTTGCCGTTGCGGTGACAATCCGTATGCCTGTATCGCTCATATCATCAAGAAGCGCGTCAAGCTGCCGCCGCTTTGTGTCTTTCTCCGGCTGCGTATCTAAAAGAAACTGGTCTACGGATATATGATAGCGCAGCATAAGCTCAAAGAAAATCTGTAAACTTGGGTGCTGCCCGTTGTTCTCAATGTTTGCAAGGTAACGCGGGGAAATATACATTTCGTCGCTTACTTTCTTGCGGCTCTCTTTGCGCTCTTTCCGCGCGTTCTTTATTGCTTGCCCAAAAGCCTTGAAGTCGTACTTTTCTACTGGTCTTTTTGCCATATTCATTCACCCAGTTACATTTTACTGTTCCCCTTTCTTCTTGGATATGTCTATATACTTCCTATAACGAACCTAAATAATGCCTATTTCCGCACTTGCTATTATTCGCCATACCGTATATAATTATACTGATAAACTTTGAAGAAAGGACGGGTGGCTTATGGAATATATGTCTTGTGCAGAAGCAGCGGGCAAATGGGGCATTTCAGAAAGACGGGTGCAGAAACTTTGTGAGGGGGAGCGCATACCGGGCGTTTCAAAATTTGGTAGTATGTGGCTGATACCAAAAGACGTGGAAAAGCCAACTGATAGACGCAGAAAGGAGTTTCAACATGAATAATGTTTTAATTATCGAAGATGATAAAGAAATTTGCGTTATGATAAAAGACCATCTGGAAAAGTACAATTATCAAGTCTTCTTCACACTTACTGGTGCAAATGCGATTGAACGTATAAAAGAATTATCCCCAGATTTAATTATTTTAGATTTAATGCTTCCTTTTATCAGTGGAGATGAGTTAATTAGAAATATCAGAAAATTTTCAGACGTACCTGTAATTGTTGTTTCTGCAAAAAGTTTAACATTCAACAAAGTCGAACTGCTACGCTTGGGTGCTGATGACTATTTAACAAAGCCGTTTGATTTGGACGAATTACTAGCGCGAATTGAACGCAATTTGCTAAGAAGTCAAAAAGATACTCCCAATCTTTGTTTGACCTTTGGAGAACTTTCCATTAATACATCTTCAAAAATAGTTACTGTTGCAGACGAAATTATTGTGCTTACAGCAAAAGAGTATCAACTTGTAGAACTACTGGCGAAATATCCTGATAAAGTTTTTTCTAAGCAAAATCTTTATGAAAGTATTTGGCAAGAACCATTTGCAAGGGATAATGATGTCATTAACACACATATAAGTAACTTACGAAAAAAATTAAAGGGCGAAGGCTGCCGAATTAAGACCATATGGGGCTTGGGTTACCGATTTGCAAAGTGAGCTTTAGATAATCTTTAGCTTTACCTTTAGATTATTCAAGGAATTGTCTGCGATACTAAATAACAAGAAAGGAGCTGTGAAAAAATGAACGTAACAGTTTTTGAATGGAAAATTTGAGGGGCTGCCGTTAAATCGGGCATTGTACGATGACCGAGGACAGGTCTATGATGCCATTGCCGGAACATTCCTTGTAGTAGGACTGACAGAAGACGATTTTACTTCGCTGACACCGGAGCAGATTGAAAAGTTTAAAGAAAAATATCAGTCACCGGAAATTTTCACCCTGTTTAACGGGGAACTTCATGTGATGAAGATGCCGCCGGAAGAAGCCAAAGAGCAGAAAGAAAAGCAGAAGAAAGATGCACAGCAGAAGAATCCGGCAAAAGGAAAAAAGAAAAACAGATCCGGGGAATCACGATAAAAAATTTTTTTTGTGAAGTGAATAAAAAAATACACTGCCATCGGCTAGTAAGCAGAGGGACATCCCTCGGCTGTTCTTTGGCAAGTGAATATCGGCACTACAGGTACGTTCCCAACCGTAGAAGCGTGACAGTATGAGCGCCATGATTAAGTATAGGGTAAAGATTCTTAGACTTGGAGCGAGAAAGCATAGCTGTGAATAAGGCGGTGGCAGCCTTTCGCCAAGATCACGGATGGGGGATAATGATACACGTTACCAGCCAGAGAGCGGAAGATGGACTCCGGGTTGTAATCAGAAAGACCCCCAGGACATCTGTGAGCGGCGGCAGGCCAGCCGCCCGCCTGTAGTGTCCCCTTTCCCAGAAGAAATACAGGGATAGTTCCGGGGGTGCGAGGTCAAATGCGGAACAGCAAGATAAAAAAGAAATCAATGAAGAAGTGTGTCGTTGATATCAGATACCATGCGGCTGTGGGAGACTACAGCCGTATTCTTGTGGTATTAACGTCACATCAAGGGGAGAGAAAGATGGAAGAAACAAAAAGAAGTGGGATGAGCAAGGATCAGTTCTGGAATCTGATTGAAAAAGCAAAGGAAGTGTGCGGCACCGATCTGGATGCTTCGGCGGTGTGGATCAAGCAACAGCTTTTCTATATGACACCGGAGGATGTTCTGCAATTCCATAATCTGGTTTACAGTTACCGGGATGCAGCTTATAAGTATGGCTTATGGACAGCGGCAGGTATTCTGATGGAAACAGGGTGCAGTGATGACAGCTTTTCCGATTTTCGGATGTGGTTGATCGCCCAGGGAAAAGATGTATATCTGAATGCCTTAAAAGATCCGGATTCCCTTTCCGGTGTAACTCCTTATGGATACTGTAGTTTTGAATCATTGGGATATATCTCATCGCAGGTCTACAGTGCCATGAAAGGAAAAAATATTTACCAGGATAGTACAGCCAGAATGCAGATGGAAAGCTATGAGCAGGTGATCCGGGATATTGTGTACCATCCCATGATCGAGTATCCGTTGGAATTGCCAGAAGCCATGGTGGTTTATCCGAAACTCTGTGAAAGGCATTTGTCCGAGCAGGTAAGGAATGCTCCACAGAAGGTAAGGACATGGAATGTTTCCCGGACGGATATCCGAAGGATGATGGCACGGGGAAATGCTGCCATAAAGAAAATGCAGGAGCAGGGAGCAAAAGCACCGGAAGCAGTCAGATCCGTCCGTAAGGGTACGGTAAGATAAGCTTCCCGGCAAGGAGAAGTAATGTGTTATAAAAATGAATATCAAAAAAGGGCGCATGGCGAAGTGGAAAGAATCTTTCGGGAACTTCTACCGGAAGTCGGGCTTCACGTAAGAGAAGAACAGATCCGTCTCTGCCATGAAATGCTGGATGCCCTTATGAAAAATGAGATCACGCTCTGTGATGCAGGAGTGGGCATTGGAAAAACCTATGCCTATCTGACTGCCTGCATCCTGATGCGGAAATATAGTGTACTGCATTCCGGTTATTCGGGATGTGACAGGCGGCCTGTGGTGGTATCCACTTCCAGCATTGCCTTACAGAAAGCTATCATAGAGGAATATGTTCCTTTTTTATCGGATGTACTGTTAAAAGCAGATCTGCTTCAGGGAGAATTAAAGGCAGTTGTCCGCAAGGGAAAGGAACATTTTGTATGCGATTACAGGCTGGCCCAAAGACTGGAGGCAGTCCGGGATAAGAATAAAAATCAGGCACAGATGGAGGCATTGAAGTCCCTCCGGCATAACTTTGATTTAGATTCCGTACATAACCTGAGCGGTTTTGACCGCAGGCTGGTGTGCGTACCGAAATTCTGCCCCAGGGAGTGTCCGGGGAAAGCAGGATGCCGTTATCAGAAATATTTGGATGTTTCCAAAAAAGAGGAAGTTTTTATACAGATATGCAATCACAATTATCTTCTGGCAGACGCCATGCACCGGATGAATGAATACCGGCCTCTGCTGGCGGATTACAGAGCATTGGTAGTAGATGAAGCACATAAGCTCCCAGAAGCTGCCAGCCAGATGGATGGGAGAAGTATTGGAAGAGAGGATGTGCAGGAAATCTCGTATTTCTTAAACAGGGAGCATAAAAGTTCGGAAGGTAAGAGACTACAGGATTGGTTTAATACACTTTCAATGGAAATCCGTAAGGATCAGGCCGGGATGGGAGATGACATAGCTGGAAAAGAAAATTTCTATTTTCCGGCAAAGTGCCGATCTTCTCTGGAGCAGGTAAGGGGGAATCTCAGTCTTATGCTTAAAAGACTTGCTGGAAATGTCCCTTACTGGATCTTCCGGCGGCTGGAAGAGATGGAAGAGCTGTTCGGCTGGTTTCTGAAGAAGGATACCAGATACGTTTTATTTCTTCAGCCAGACGGCAGGGGAGATCCTGTGTTTATGGCTGTTAGCAGAGAGATTCCAAGGTTTCTCCATGATTCCTTATGGGACAGGGGATTTCCCTCGATTCTCACCAGTGGAACTTTAAAAGCCGGAAATGGGTTTGTAAGGACCAGACAGATGACCGGGCTGGAAAAGAAAAGCAGAGTCCGGGAGTGTGTAGCAGAATCCCCATTTTGTTACAGAGAGAACTGTCTGCTCTATATTCCTGAGAATTTAAAAGCGACGCTCAAGGGAAGCCGGGAAGAGGTCGAGCAACTTGCAGGCCAGATCCGTGATCTGGTGTGTTCTACTTTTGGGCATACACTGGTACTGTTTACATCTTATACCTGATGGGAAATGTGCAGCAGCTCCTGCGGGATCAGATCCCGTTCCCGATGGTGCAGGTATGGAGAAACTCACAGGAAGAAATCGCACGGTTTAAGAAGATGGAAAATGCCGTTCTGTTTGCAGCCGGCTCCTGTTGGGAAGGTGTGGATTTTCCGGGGGATATGGTATCGTCCCTGATCATTGTAAAATTGCCGTTTGCTGTACCGGACCCCATCCATGAAGCACAAAGGGAACAATACCGATCACTGGAATCCTACATTCAAAATGTTGTTGTTCCAGATATGCAGAAGAAACTGCGCCAGGGATTCGGACGGGCGATCCGGACGGAGCAGGACACCTGTGTAGTGTCCATTTTAGACCACCGAGCGGCAAAGAAAGGAAAGTACCGGGGAGATGTTCTGGACGCCTGCCAAAGTGCCAGATGGCAGAAAAAATCGATGAAGTAGAGGACTTTATCCGAAGCCGGAAAGTGGAGCGTTACTACAGCTGATAACATCCGTGGTGTTGTTGGTTCTGCCCAGATCTGGACAGAAAATAAGACAAAAAGTTTAGTGGTATTTCAGGAGCGGTTTTGACCGAATTGGTGGTATTTGTGATAGCTTTATCGGCATGAGTTGGGTATACTGTGTATAGCGTTAGAGGAAAGGAAGTGAGCAGGAATGAGACGATATGAACTGGAAAAAGAAAGAGAGGGTTCCACCGTTTATTTCTTTATCAGAGATGTGGAAACACTGGATATCGTCCTGCTTCCAACCAAATATCTGATGCACAAGATACGGAGTAAATGTTCACCGAATACGGTGCGGCGCTCCGCACTTGCAATCCTGTACTATCTGGAATACATCCATGAAAAGAAAAAGGAATTGACAGACGTATATCAAATGCCTTATGTTGAACAGACAAATCACTTTGTGGAATTTTTATACTGGCTGAAAGCGGGAAGCATACCAGAGATAAAAATCACAGATCTCCAAACAATGGAACCTGCAACGCATACTTAAGAGATGTGTTCAGGTTCTATCTTTTTATAGAAGAAGAGTACCAGCAGTTCGGGGAGCTGAAAGTCCTGTCCTATAATTATTTTGTAGCCGTGGATGCAGTAGGCGTAAAGAAAAGCATACGATCAAAGAGTTTCAAAGGCTATTTAAAAGAGGAAGAGCATAAGGCGAGAGCAGCAAAGAAAGATGAAATTGTGGAAATCTTGAAAGCGTGTACCAATATAAGAGATCGGCTTCTCATGCTGCTTCTGGCAGAGACAGGCTACCGAATCGGTGAGATCTTAGGAATTGATTACAGTAAGGACATTGATTATCAGAACCACATAATCCGGGTATATTTCCGTGAGGACAATGAAAATGGAGCGAGAGCAAAGAATGCAGAATACCGAAGTGCGAAGATCAGCAAAGATACCTTCGGCTTTTTAAATCTGTATATCGCAGAGTACCGAAAACTACTTCAGCACCAGACAAGCCTGTTTGTGAATATTTCCGGGGATAATATCGGAAAACCAATGAACGTGGAAGCAGTATACTCCATGCTAAAAAGAATGGATAAGAAAACAGGGATTAAGATCACGCCTCATATGCTCCGGCATTACTTTGGAAATGAGCGGAGAAAAGCAGGATGGTCGCTGGAACTGATACAGCTGGCCTATGGACACCGCCACATCCAGACAACCATCAATTATCTGGACATTGTGGATGATGAACTGCTGGATGCCAGCCAGGAATTCTACGAGAAACACTCCTCCCTGTATGGGATTGAGGAATTGCTATAGGAGGTGGTTTTTATGCCTGCGTTTTTACAGTCTTTTATAGAGGCAGAACAAGAACGGAGCAGGCGGATTGAGCAGCTACGAAAAGAAATCCGGGAGTTTGCAAAAGAGGAAGCAGGAAGTTCCATTACAGAACAGATTCTGCTGTTTCTGGCAGATGAGATGGTAGAACATCTTTCGGAAATAGATTATGAACTGCGAATGAAATTTGAATTATACATAACACCGCTGATAAAGCGAAATTACATTTACCGATATACCGGAACGTTCGACCGGATACGGCAGGCGTACATCCGGGAACGGATGAAAACTCCGGCTGGACAGAGGGAATGTGAATGGAAATATAAAAATGAAATACTTTTTGTTCCATACCACTCAGATCCTGTAATCGTAAAGAGTGTGGAAACGGTACGGTGTCGGAGCAACATGGTCTGGAATTTTAAAGCGGCAGCCAGTGAGAAACTGAAACGTCAGATTTTTACCGTGCTGGAATATATTCTGAAGAATTATGAAATTTCCAGACTGAGGGAATATAAACTGACCGGGCTACAGCTTTTTTACGAATTTTGCATCCGGGAGCAGATTACAGATATCCAGCTTCTGGAGCTGGAACAGGAAACAGCATTTCAGGACTACCTGAAGCAGAAAGTCGAGAAAGAGCAACGGCGAAAACGACTGAAGAGCATTGTGGAAACTGCCCGTAAAGTGATTTTTATAGAAACTGATGAAACAAGATGGGATGCTACCATCTGGTATTTAGAGCGGTTTCGTATTGCCAAAGAAAGAATAAACCAGAGTGACAGTATAGAAAAAATATCATTTCAGGAAGTTCTACAGCCCAAGAATCGATTGCTGCTTCAGGAATATATGAAGTACGAAATTGGAATCGGAGAACTGGCGCTCAGCACGGTGTACGAAAGATTCCGAACCATTCGAAATTTTTTGCAGGAGATCAGCGAACTGGAAGTTACCAAGTGTGATGCCAGCCTGATTGATGTATATTTAAAGAATTTGCAGAATGGTGCTATGGGAGCAAAGACATTTAATACCAAATTGTTTCGGGAATACAGTTTTTTATGAAATTTCTGGAAGTAAAGGGGTATATAAAAAAAGGTTCCGTTTTATGCATCGTATTACTTGGAAAAACAGATCCCAGTCCACCATGACAGAAGTGTGGAAGAGGATGTGTATATGGAAATTATCCAAAACCTCTCACAGTTTCCTGAACACCTGAGAATGATGTTTTTACATCTCTGGTGTGTGGGACTCCGGATCAGTGAGGTCTGCACCTTAAAAGGGGATGCGTATTATATCCAGAATGGTGACTGCTGGATGAAGGTCTACCAGGTGAAAATGAAAAATTATAAAAGGGTTCCCATTCCGGTAACATTGTATCGTCTGATGCAGGTTTATCTGAAAAAGCACCCTACCAAAAAAGAAGCATACATTTTTCGGAATCGGAAAGGTGGAGCATTTTCCAAAAGCACCTTCATGGGCAGATGAAAAAATACTGCTCCCAGATAGGCATACAGAATGGAGAATATATTTTTAAGTCTCATGATTACCGACATACCGTAGCAACCAATTTTTATGAGCATGGCGTATCAATCCAAAGCATCCGGGACTATCTGGGACATACGTTTGAGGAAATGACCATGCAGTATATAGATTATATGCCAAGAAAAATTGCTAAAGAAAATGACGCATACTTTGAGGAAGAGGAAAACAGCCTGCTTGCCTGTATGCAGAAAGGAGAGAAGCATGGATAATAAACTGAAATTCCAACAACTGGAATGTTATAAGCTGGCTACCGATGAGCAAAAGGAAAAGCTGAATAAGGAACAATATTTTGATCTGGATAAACTGCCGGAAAACCAGCTTCAGACAGAATTTGTCGAATACATTTACTACCGTGGAACGCAGGTATCCATCCTGACCATAAAAAGGGAAAGGCATTATTTTAACAGCTTATGTGAATTTTTTTCAGAAGTCATCCCATCAGGAAAACAGCCTGCTTGACAGAGAAAAAGACTTCTGGATAAAGCAGTTGAAAATGTGGATGATACAAAACGGTAGGGCTTTGACGAAGCATAAAGTGACGAACATTCAGACTGAATCGGTGGAAAAAGCTGCCTGATCCGGTATTTTGAAAGCCTTCTGGAATTTACACTGGACCGATCAGAAACCAATGAGCTGGCAAAGGATATCTGGCATCTGGAAAGGCTTCCGCTTATCCTGCGGACAAATCCGATTGTCAACCATAAGACACTAAATTTCAGAGGAATCCGGCAACCAGATATTCGGGAAGAAGTAAAAAAAGCAATTTACCATCATCTGAAAACCGAAGCCCTTGGCAGTATAAAACGTGAACTGTCCGCCATGAATAAATTTTCAAAGTATTTGGATGAAAAGCATTCCAAGATCAGCACCTGCGAAGAGATTGACCGGGAGATCATAGAACAATTTTTAATCAACATCAAGGTAGAATCAAACGGAGGGAATGGCATCCGGGATGACCTGCTAAAGCTTCGAAATGTGCTGGAAACAATCGGAAAAATTTATGATTTTCCACATCTTACAAAACTGTTTTTAAAATCTGATTTTCCGCCAGAACGGAAAGCAGAATTCAAATCTTATTCGGACAGTGAGCTGAAAAGACTGAATGCCCAGATTGTAAAAATGGAAGAGCAGATAGCAAGGGCAATGATCATCCACCAGATGCTTGGAACCAGAATTCCGACACGCTGACCTTGCGGAAAGACTGCCTTTATAAACATGACCGTCAGGATATGATTATCATATACCAGCCGAAAACAAGAAGATATGAAAAACCGATCAGCCGGGAGCTGGCACAGCTGATTGGAAAGGCAGTCAGTTATGCAAATGAGCATTATCCTGAAAGCATTTATATCTTTGCGGACGAGAACAAACCGGAGAGACCAATCAGTTACCAAACCTTGCAGGATAAAGTGCTTCGAATGATCTATGAAAAAGATATCCGAGATGACAGCGGGAAATTATTCGGATTTGGAACGCATATGTTCCGGCACTGTTATGGGGTAAAGCTGACAGAACTCCATGTGGATGATTGGACCATAGCAAAGCTCCTGGGTCATAAAGGAGTGAAAAGCGTCCAGTACTACCGGAAAATGAGCAATCAGAGACTGGCAGATGAGACAAGGGAAGTAAGAAATCTTATGTCACAGATTATCTTAGCAAATCTGGACGGATGGGGAGAAGAATATGAGCAAATACGACAAGATGCTGGAATTGAATAAAAGAAAGAGCGAAGAAAAAGTGGAACGGGCAGTCCTGACAATACGGACAATGGTGTTGGAGAGAGAAAAGGTGTCCGTACCAGCACTGATGCAAAAGACTGGTTTATCTAGAGGATTCTTTTACAAGAATCCGATTGTAAGAGGTGAGATTGATGCAGCAATGGAACAGCAGGCTGGTATGGTGGATCCAAGGAGAAACATTATCAGTCAGGCGATGGAAGCGGAAATGAATCTGCTCCGGCAACAGCTACAGAAACTGAAAAGCGAAAATGAGAATCTAATAAAGGAAAACCAGAAGTTAAAAAAAGCACTATCCAAGAAAGAGTTGAATCTTATCAAACAGATTTAAGCTATATCATAATGCAAAGTAGGTCTGCCAGAATACAGCAGATCTGTTTTGCATTGTGATATAGAAACAGATTATGCTTAAAAGGCATTAAGCAACCCATAATAATGGGTATTGGACATAGAAAGCAATATGGGAGTATGATGATACCGATAAGAAATAGAGTGTACCTGAAATGCAAACTGTCACAGAAAAATTATGAACTTTATGTAAAAAGTTGCAAAATCTATTGACCTAGAGCTTACTTCAGGTTGTACCATAAAATAAAAAGAGCAAGGAGGAATTTTTTATGGATATCGAACAGATGAAAAAAGACTTAGGTGGAGGTAACGTATTTCCAATCGGTGAAGAAAACGTAGCATTCGCAAAGTATTTTACAGGTGAATGCTATTTGAATATGCTTACAACAGAGAGAGTACCAGTTGGTCTGGTTACTTTCGCTCCGGGAACAATCAATGCATACCACATCCATCATAAAGGTGGACAGATCCTTCTGGTTACTGGTGGAAGAGGATGGTACCAGGAAGAAGGAAAACCAGCTCGTGAATTGAAAGCTGGAGATGTAGTAAATATTTCACCAGAAGTAAAACACTGGCACGGGGCAGCGAAAGACAGCTGGTTCCAGCATCTGGCTGTTGAAGTTCCAGCAGAGGGAGCTTCCAATGAATGGCTTGAGTTTTTACCGGAAGAAGAGTATGACAAATTACCATAAATAAGAAAGATGGAGGTTTGATATCATGGCAAAGATCACACAGATAGCAGGAAGAAATGCTCTGGGAACATTTGCACCAGATTTTGCACATTTTAACGATGACATTCTTTTCGGAGAGAACTGGAATAACGAAGATATTGATTTAAAAACAAGAAGTATCATCACAGTTGTAGCACTGATGGCACAGGGAATCACAGATTCCTCTTTGAAATTCCATTTACAGAATGCAAAGGATCATGGGGTAACACAGAAAGAGATCGCAGCAATCATCACTCACGTAGCATTCTATGCAGGCTGGCCAAAAGGCTGGGCAGTCTTTAATCTTGCAAAAGAGGTTTGGAATGAGGACGAAGCAGAGAAATAACCTGGCAGAAACTGCTCGTCATGAAAGGGTCGCACAAAACACAGACGTGTATGCCGTTAAAGCCCGTAACTATAAGGGATTGCGGAGGGGTAGTCCAGTTTTATGCAGAGCCGACAGCAGGGCTTGATGTCGGAGCGAGGGAAAGGATGCTGGATATTTTAAGAGAGTATATGGAAGAAGAGCCGGAGAGAAGTATCCTGATCAGCTCACATATTTCTTCGGACTTAGAACATCTGTGTGATGACATTTATGTGATTCATCAAGGAAAGATTGTACTTCATGAAGAGATGGATACGATTCTTGAAAAATATGCAGTGTTGAAGGTCAGTGAGGAGCAATATCAGGAAGTAGATAAAAGATATCTTTTAAAAGAGAAAAAAGAGATTTTTGGAATTGCCTGTCTGACGAATGAGAAGCAGTATTATATAGAAAATTATCCGGAAATCGTAGTGGAGAGCGGATCACTCGATCAGGTGATCCTGATGTTGACAGGAGGTGGGAGATGATGAAAGGAATCAGAGGGCTTTTGGAAAAGGATTTTCGATTGTTTTTTCGGCAAGGTGGTAATCTTTTTTTGGTGTTAGCGTTTGTAGCATTGTTTTTTATACTTACAGGAAAAAAGGCAGCTGCTTTCATTGCAATGTATATCCCATCTGTTCTGGCGATATATTCAGGTAATACGATCAGTTATGATGAAAATGGCCATGGTTACACATATTTATTTTCTTTACCCGTAAATAAAAAAATATATGTCAGAGAAAAATATATTTTTCCTTTATCATGACAGCATGTGGATGGTGCATTGGAATGATCTGTGCAGGAATTATGGTACTCATAAATCCTGAAGAGGTGTTTGATCCGGAAATGCTGGCAATGGAGTTGATCACATTTTTTGTGTTTCAGGCAATTGCGGGAATTATGATCGCGATCAGGATAAGGTTCGAAGGAGAGAAAGGGCGAATTGTGCTGCCAATCGCAATTTTAATTATTTTTGCGATTTGTTATACAATTAGATCTTTTGTGAAGGCTAACCTGGATTAAAAGAAAGTATTCTGCATATGATAGGGGGAATAGGGGATTTTGAAATCGCGATTGCCCTTATTGTGCTAAGTCTGCTTATATGGTTTGCTTCGTATAAGTATAGTATGAGAGCTATGAAAGAAGAAAGAGTTTTAGGATAGGCGTGGCAAAAATGCTCCATAAAAAATAATGATTATAAAGATGTAATAGCTACCAAAAATATTATAAAACTTTGTGAAAAAATAGGATTGTGTTTCGTAAGAGTCCCTTGTAAAATAGCGGATAAGGATGAAAAGAAAAGGAGATTCTTATGGGAACCAATGAAAAAGATATGACTGCCGGATCCCCCGGAAAACTGATCATAACTTTTGCCATACCAATGATGCTTGGAAATATTTTTCAGCAGTTTTATACAATGGCAGACACCATGATCGTCGGACAAGTGGTAGGAGTTGAAGCACTGGCGGCAGTAGGTGCTGGAGATTGGCTGGTATGGCTGGTGTTGGGGATCATGACAGGTATCACACAGGGTTTTTCTATTCTTGTATCTCAGTATTATGGAGCAAGGGAAAAGGAAAATCTGAAATGCGCAGTGGCGAAAAGCTATATCATGACAGCATTATTGTCTGTGGTCGTACTCGCAGTAAGTGAAGGTACAGTTTATCATGTTCTTTTATTCTTACAGACACCGGATAATGTCATTGATCTGACAATGCTATATTTGCGGCTGATTTTTGCGGGAATTCCGATCATAGCTGCTTATAATATATTTGCAGCGATTCTTCGGGCACTTGGAAACAGCAGATCTCCATTGATCGCAATGACAGTGGCAGCAGTGATCAATGTGGGACTGGATCTGTTATTTGTGGCGGTTTTTGGTTGGGGTATAGCCGGAGCAGCAGTGGCGACCGTTATCGCACAGGGATTTTCAGCCTTATACTGTTTGATCGTATTACGTAAAATCCCGGATATCCGCCTGGAAAAGAAGGATTTTTACAGGCAGCCCTCTATGAGCCTGCGACTTTTGGAACTGGGAGTTCCTCTTGCAATACAGAATGTGATCATTTCCGTGGGAGGACTTGTGGTACAGTATGTGATCAATGGATTTGGTTTTCTGTTTGTGGCGGGATTTACGGCAGCGAACAAGCTGTATGGAGTTTTGGAGATGGCTGCCGTTTCATATGGATACGCCATTACAACCTATGTGGGCCAGAATCTTGGTGCCAAAAAATACCAGAGGATTCGAAAAGGTGTGCGCAGCGGCACTTATATGGCAGTGCTCACTTCGGCTTTCATTTCTGGTATGATGGTGTTGTTTGGACGTAATGTACTGTCTCTGTTTGTGTCCGGTGAACCGGATCAGACCCGACAGGTATTGGATATAGCATATAAGTATTTGTTTATTATGGCTGTCTTTTTGTGGGTGCTGTATCTGCTGTATGTGTATCGTTCCGCTATCCAGGGCCTGGGTAATACTTTGATTCCGCTTGCCAGCGGCATTGCAGAATTTATAATGCGTGTCAGTGTTGCGCTGCTGCTGCCAAAACTGATCGGTGAAGATGGAATATACTATGCAGAGATCTGTGCATGGAGCAGCGCAGCTGTTTTATTATTCGTAAGTTATATGATCATTATACGGAAATATAAAGAAGTCACCGTTCATACATAATGTCATTTACTTGAGGAATCTATAATGATATACAGGCGGAAAATATCCGGGTTTTAATATGAAATGTTCAGATATTTCATATTTGACAGAAAAACTATTTATATAAAAAGAAAAGTATGATATTATGTACTTATTCGTTGCAACTATGAAAATTGAATAGTCAGAAGGGTGTACAAAGTACTTAATAAGGAATCTGGTGAAATGCCAGAACAGCCACCGCTACTGTGACAGGGACGAAAACCAAAATATCACTGGAGAGATCCGGGAAGATGGTAAGTAGGAAGAACTGGAGTCAGGAGACTTGCCTTTTTGACAGAAGAATTCTGATTCGGCTGGGATACAGAAGGAATAAGCTCTGCTTGAGGTAGAGGTTTGTTTTTTGTGCTGATATGATGCTGGATCATATCAGCTTTTTTATTTTAACCGAATAAACAGATGAAAATGAGGAGAGATGAAGATGGGAAAAGTAATTGCAAAGCGTTTTATATGTAAGCGCAAAATATTGCTACGCTGCCCATGAATCACGCTTGCACCAAATGATAGATGCAAGCGTTTTGCTCTATGTTTAGTTTTGACAGTTCGCTTTCGCAGTCTCGCTCCATGGGGCAAGCTGTTCCAACTGTTCATCTGACATTTTAGCGTCTGGCCGCTGTGATAAGAG